>Ga0213920_1000018_pt1 | contig 274039 bp, 256 predicted proteins | sample McNCre1117MG_FD_161054 | JGI IMG/M metagenome (GOLD analysis project Ga0213920, IMG submission 161054) | Freshwater microbial communities from McNutts Creek, Athens, Georgia, United States - 11-17 MG | ecosystem: Environmental > Aquatic > Freshwater > Creek | place: USA: Georgia | collected...
AGCCGGGCGCAAAGCGCATTTCGGTGGTTAAGTACGGCCAGGATCTTTCGAACGTTGAAGTTGGCGGCAGCAGCTCGAGTGTCGGAACCGGAGGCGCGGTCACCAAGGTTGGTGCGGCCAGGTTGGCGACCGATTCTGGTGTTAGTGTCTTGCTAACCAGCACCGATAACGTTGCCGAAGCCTTAGAAGGCAAAGCCGTTGGCACTTGGTTCGAGTCCGAATAGGCTGGAGATATGGTTACTGCACTAGACAAGATTGCTTTGGCAAAGGGGGCAGCCAGCGCCCTAGCACAGGCTTCCACCGCTCAGAAGAACCAGGTGCTGGCAAACATCGCCGGGCTCTTGCCGGCGCGTGCCAGCGAGATTATCGCGGCAAACCAGATTGACCTTGCCAACGGTGTCGCCAATGGCATGACTGAGAGTCTTCAAGACCGCTTGCGTCTCGATGAGTCGCGCATCCAGGGCATCGCGGATGCGGCGACCAAGATCATTGGGCTTGCCGACCCAATCGGCGATGTGGTGCGCGGAATGTCGCTGCCAAACGCGCTAAAACTCACCCAAATTCGCGTGCCACTCGGTGTAATCGGTGTGATTTATGAAGCTCGTCCGAACGTGACCATCGACATCGCGGTGCTAGCAATCAAGAGCGGCAATGCTGTTGTGTTGCGCGGAGGCAGCGCCGCAGAGAACACCAACGCGGTCTTGGTCCAGTTGCTCCAGGATGCACTCGCACTGGCCGGAATCAACAGGGATGCGGTGCAGACAGTTGATGAATTTGGCCGAGACGGTGGCGTTGAGATGATGCGCGCGGTCGGTCTGATCGACGTCCTGATTCCTCGCGGCGGCGCTGGTTTGATTCAGCAGGTCATCCAAGAAGCCAAGGTTCCGGTGATTCAAACCGGTGACGGAGTGGTGCACATTTTCATCGACGAGTCGGCACGTCTCGACTGGGCAGTTGAAATCGCGCACAACGCCAAGGTTCAACGCCCGAGTGTGTGTAATGCAGTTGAAACCCTTCTCATCCATGAAAAGGCAGTTGAACGAGTTCTTCCGGCAGTGCTTGATCGCCTTGCCGAGTCTGGGGTCACCATTCACGGTGACCAGACCACCCAAGATAACTTCTTTGCTGCGGTTCCGGCCACCGAGGAATCCTGGGCAACCGAATATCACGACCTCGATATTTCGGTGAAGGTGGTGCGCGACTTGGATGAGGCGTTGGCGCACATCGCACGCTATTCGACAAAGCACACCGAATCAATCATCACCGAGAGCGTCGAAAATGCCGAGCGATTCCTAAACGAGGTTGACTCGTCCACGGTTATGGTCAACGCTTCAACGCGCTTTACCGACGGCGGTGAGTTCGGTTTTGGAGCCGAGGTTGGAATTTCTACCCAGAAGCTTCACGCGCGTGGCCCGATGGGCTTGAACGAGCTCACCAGCACCAAGTGGTTGGTGCGTGGCGCTGGGCAAGTCCGCGCCTAAGTGGCCGCGTTCTGGGTTATCCTTTAGTTAAGTTTCTAGGAGAAAAAAATGATTTCGCACATCGTTACCGCAGCCGAGGGTGGCCTGCAGTTGCCATTCCCATCGTTCGTGTTTGGCATCATCGCCATCTCGACCTTCATCCTGCTTGGTCTAATCACTTTCTCTTACCGCGACGTTGCTAACCGCCACGACCACAAGTCAAGCGACAACAGCGCTCACCACTAAGCCTCGCTTAGCTATCTAGCATGAGCAGGCTACGTCTAGGCGTGATGGGTGGAACCTTTGACCCAATTCACAACGGTCACCTCGTGGCCGCTAGCGAAGTGGCCGCAGTTCTAAATCTTGATGAGGTTCTCTTCGTCCCAACTGGACAGCCTTGGCAAAAAGACGGCGTAACCAAGACCTCCGATCGCTATCTAATGGCCGAAATCGCGACCGCGGCGAATCCTAGATTCAAGGTAAGCACCGTTGATATCGATCGCGAAGGCCCGACCTACACGGTTGACACACTTCGTGACCTAAGCGAAAAGTACCCTAACGCCGACTTGTTTTTCATTACTGGCGCCGATGCGGTGACCAGCATTGCAAGTTGGAAAGACTCCGACAGTCTCTGGAGCTTGGCTCAATTTGTTGCCGTGACCAGACCGGGCCACAAATTAGATCTTCCAGCTGCACCGGCTGGGGCCATCGAGGTTCTTGAAATACCTGCGTTGGCCATCTCATCGACCGACATCCGTGCGAGGGTGTCTCAGGGCAAACCAATCTGGTATCTGGTGCCGGATGGAATTGTTCAGTTCATTGCCAAACACGGACTCTATGGGGGAGAGAAGTGACCGAGTTTCAGAGCCGACGCGAGCTGCGTGAAGCAGAGCGCATGGGATTGGTGCCTAAGCCCGAGCAGGTGTTCGACTTGCCAACGGGTCAAATCCAGCTGCCAGAAATAAAGCCTCAGGACCTGCCAAGCGCGGGTGAGATGCTTACCCGAAAGAAGATTCGAGAACTCGAACGCCAGGGTTTGCTTGACCCATTGACCGGCGCGGTAGCCATCCCTGAGGTTGCAACCGAGAATCCTCGCCCTTACGACGAGGTGCTTGCCGAGACTGAGGAACCGATCACCTCGACCGTTAACACAATCTCAAGCGCTCCTTTGCCGGCAGCCGAGCAGCCTGTTGAGCGCGTGCCACCTACAGCTCAGCCTCGAGTTCAAGTGCCGGCTACGGACATCTTCCACAGCATGGCGGTTGACCCTAAGGCGCGCAGGCCACGTTTTGGCTTGCTGATTGCAATCATTCTGATTGTTTTTGCCGGACTCGGCGCTGCAGCGTATATGCTTGGTATCTTCAAGTAAAACTAAGGAACTCGTGACTGCTACCCCTAAAGCCATCCAGGTAACCAACATCGCCGCAAATGCAGCGGCTGACAAACTTGCCGAGAATTTGGTGGCACTCGATGTCACGGCCGTAATGCCATTGACCGACGTTTTCCTGCTAGCCTCGGGCCGCACCGAGCGTCAGGTTGCGGCAATTGCCGACAGCATCGAAGAGAAGATGTTGGAGAACGGGTTCAAGCTGTTGCACCGCGAGGGAAAGACCACCGGTCGCTGGATCTTGCTGGATTTTGGCGACGTTATTTGCCACGTGATGCATGAAGAAGACCGCATGTACTACTCTCTTGAGCGACTTTATAGCGACCAGCCGATTGTGAAGTTGGATGTCGTCACCCAAGCTTAATTTGTTGTAAACTTGGAGCGTTGCTTCGGCAACAAAACGGGCCCGTGGCGCAGCTGGTAGCGCACCTGCATGGCATGCAGGGGGTCAGGGGTTCAAATCCCCTCGGGTCCACAATGAAAATCCTCGCCTAGGCGGGGATTTCTTGTTTAACTGGCAACCCTAACCGTCAACCGAAATACGTTTGATGCGCGAGGTGAAGCCAGATTCGATGGTCACCTTCGACTTTGACACCCTGAAGTGTTTGGCTAGCAACTCGATCAAACCCTCATTTGCAGCCCCGTCTACGGCTCGCTGCTGAAGAAATACGGTCAGTGACCCGTCGTCTGCCGCCTCCACAAGCGGGCCCTTCTTTGACCCTGGCTTGACTCTGACCGTTATGCGCACCTCCCCATCCTCTCGCGACTTAGACTGAATCTATGAGCAAGACATACCGCGGTTATACCCTGGAGCAGGTCGCCAAGACCATCGACCACTCGATTCTGAAGCCTAACTTCACCTATTCCGATGTTGAGGCTGGCGCCGCGTTGGCGCTCAAATACAACACGGCTTCTTATTGCATTCGCCCCATGGATGTGGCCGCTGCCGCAAAGGCCCTCGCCGGTAGCAGCGTGAATGTTTGCACCGTGATCGGTTTCCCGCACGGTTCGACCACTTCGGCCGTTAAAGCTTTTGAGACCGCAGACGCGATTTCGAATGGCGCAGTCGAAATCGACATGGTGATAAATGTTTCTGCCCTGCTTTCTGGAGACTATGAATTTGTCGAGCAAGACATCCGTGGTGTCGTGGAGGTGGCTCACGCGGCCGGTGCTTCAGTAAAGGTGATCTTTGAAACTGCATTTTTGAACGATTGCCTGATCGTTAAGGCCTGTGAACTGACCGAGGCCGCCGGTGCCGATTATGTAAAGACTTCCACTGGGTTTGCTGCCGAGGGGGCCACGCTTCATAATGTGAAGCTAATGAAAGCAACCGTTGGAGATCGACTAAAGGTCAAATCTTCGGGCGGAGTTCGCACCCTTGATCAACTCATTGATTACATGGATGCCGGTGTGACCCGCTCGGGTTGTTCGGCAACTCAGCAGGTTCTCGAAGAGTTCATTTCTAAGGCTGAGTAACCCATGGCGGCTAACCCTAATGATTTGAGTCGACCACATGTTTGGCTGCCAGCCGAAGACCCGGCCTCAGCTCGCACGCTATTGCTATTGCACGGTTCAGGTGCAGACGAGCACGATCTTCTGTCGTTAGGTAAGTTGCTCGACCCTCACGCCAACCTGCTTTCTCCGCGGGGCTTAGTTCGAGTGGATGGCGCCAATCGGTTCTTCATGCGCAATGACGATGGAACCTTTGTCGAAGAGGACATTGTCAAGAACTCTGCTGAGCTCGCTGAGTTTCTTTGGGCTGCATCGGGTGAATATGGCTTCGACGCTAATAATGTTTATGCGGTTGGTTTTTCAAATGGCGCCAATGCCGCCGGTGCTCTGCTTTTGTTACAACCAGATTCGGTTCGAGGCATCGTCGCCTTTGGCACCACCAAGTCTTTTGCACAGACTCCGTTCAAGAAGGTTCCAGACCTAACCGGCAAGCGTGTGTGGATTGCCAACGGTGTGCAGGATCATTATTCTCCTGCTGAAAAGACCGCTGCGATGATCGAGGAGTTCGAATCATTGGGAGCCAAGGTCTCGTTGCGAATGCAACCGGGCGGCCACACAATTAGCCCGCAGCACGTTCGAGAAATTGCGGCCGAGCTTTAGCCCACTGCTCCCACATTTCTCTTAGATCCCAGGCGTTTTCGGCCATGATCGACACCCCGCGAACACCGGTTCTTCTAGTCTTTCCCGAAATCAGCAGCAGCCTATTGTTGAACAAAATGTGACTGCACCTTGCCTGTGCTTCGTCGAAGAAAGTGCTGTCACTGCAGCCCGTGCCGTCGTCGAGGCTTATGAAAACCACTCTTTTGCCTGAGCGCATCGGAGGAGTTTGGGTTGCTACTCGAACCCCAGCAATTAGAACCTCGCTCTTGTTTCTGAGACCAACCAGTTCATTTGCGTTTACGACGCCCATCTCTTCTAGCATCGGCCGATAGAGTTCGATCACATGTTCGCTGACGTCTAGTTTCATCAAACTTAGTTCGGTGTTCACCTTTTCTATTAGCGTCGGTTCGGCGTTGCCGGTCGCAATTCTTTCTAGAACCTCGAAGTCGAGAGTCGGCTGATTGGCTTCGCTAGGCGGTCGGTTTTTTATCGCATTTAGCTGCCGAACTCGAGCCAAAATATCTCCACGGGTTATCTCGATATCTTCTCCGGCTTCATCGCTGCGATGCTTGCCCCCGAAACTATCGAATGCACCAAGCAGTGCGAGTCTTTCGAGTGTTCTTCTGGTTGGCTTAACTCGCAGATAAAAATCTGCAATATCTTTAAACGGTTGCTCGGCAATGATTCTTGAGATTTCCGAGTCGCTCACCCCCTGAACCTCGGTGAGTGCCAGTCTGATTCCATCTGGCTCAACCAAGTATTCATCGGTGGATTTATTGATATCTAGGGGGAGCACCTTGACCCCGAGGCGTCTCGCCTCGGCCATCAGCAACCGTTTTGGATACATTCCCGGATCGTGGGTGAAAAGGCCTGCAAGAAACTCCTTGGGATAGTGGGTCTTTAGCCACGCGCTTTGATAGGTCGGAAGCGCGAACGCTGCGCCGTGAGCCTTGCAGAACCCGAAGCTGCTGAAGCCTTCGAGGATTCCCCAGACTCGATCGATGACAGCCTGGCTATAGCCGCGTTCTTTTGCCTTGTCGTGGAAGAACCGTTTCACCTGTGGTGCGACCCTTGGGTTTTCTAACGAACGACGCATTTCATCGGCCTTTGCCAGCGTGCACCCGGTCATCACATTGAGAATGCGCAACACGTGTTCGTGAAATATCACGACACCCCAGGTTTCTTTCAGAATTGGAACCAGGTCTTCGTGAATAAAGTCTGGCTTGGCAAAACCATGTCTGCCGTCTAGGTAGGGGGCAATCATGTTTCCCTTCATTGGCCCTGGACGGAATAGTGATATTTGAATCGTCAAGTCGTTGAATTCGGTGGGCTGGTGTTTTCCGGTCAATTCGCGTTGACCAGGACTTTCAATCTGAAAGATTCCCAGAGTGTTTGTGGTTCTGATGGTCTTGAATGTTTCCGAGTCATCTCGAGGGATATTGTCTAAATCTAGGTTTTGCCCACGCACTCTGGCTATTTCACGCACCGCGTAGGCCATCGCACTCTGCATTCGAACGCCAAGCACATCCAGCTTGAGTAATCCCATTGGGTCCATATCGTCTTTATCGAATTGACTCATTGGCAACCCAAGACCACTTGGTTCAACCGATGTGCGCTGAAGCAAACTCGAATCACCCAAAATAACTCCGCAAGGGTGCATAGAAATGTGTCTAGGCAGTCGGTCTAGTCGCTCGGTTATGTCGACCAAGAGGTTCATTCTGCGATCTTCATCGATCGCCGCGGCTAACCCGGCTAGCTCAGGCTTGGTGCCGAGCGCTCCTCTGAAGCTCCTTGCGCTGAAACGCCACATGTTCTTGGCAATTTCATCAATTTCTTCATCCTCGAGACCTAGCGCAAGACCTGAGTCTCGCATTGCTCCACGACCCCGATAGGTGGATTGCATCGATAGCAATGTGACTCGGTTGCTGCCGTACCGCTTGAATATCGCTCTATAAATGTCATGCCTTCTTGCCGACTCGACATCGATATCGATATCGGGCAGGGTCGACCTCTCGGTGCTCAGAAACCGCTCAAACAGCAGGTCATGTTCGATGGGGTCGACTCCACTGATGCCAAGCAGATAGTTGGTGAGAGAGCCGGCGCCAGAGCCTCTGGCCTGGCTTCGGATTCTCATGTCTCTGATCATCTGAGCAACATCGGCAACGGTTAGAAAGTAGGTGGCAAAGCCGAGTTTGTTAATGGTGATCAATTCTTGGCCGAGACGGTGATGGACCTGAGAAAGCAGGGCGGCATTGGCACCTCGGTAATAGTGATTGATTCCGTCGTGTGCCTTTTGCCAGAGAACCTCGAACGGGTTGCCATCGATGCCCAGGGCGCTCTTCTCAGGTGTTTTCGGTTTACCCCAGCCACAATCGGTGACAGGTTCGAGTCGACATCTGTCGGCTAGCTTTTCGGTGGTGTTTAGAAGTTGTAGCGCCCGCGTGGCTTCGCCGCAGATTTCAAGAGCCAGAGATTGCATCGAGATATCTGGCTTAAGCCAGGCCTGTGCATTTGGTTGCGGGGTGAACAAGCCAAGCGGCTCTAGATGTCTAGCCGCATCGAGAACATCTGCGGTTAATGCATCATCGGGTTCTAGATAGCGAACCGCGTTGGTTAGCACCGTGGGCATTCCAAGTGAATCTGCAAGTTGCAAAAGCCGTCGAGCCTGTTCTGCTGAGTAGGCTGTTCCCGGTTCGGTCATGTGGCTAACGATTTCAACGCCAATTGCACCGGGGGATTTGAATATTTCTCTCCAGGAGGCAAGTAGGGAAGTGGCCAACTGTTTCGGCCCGGTCAACACTGCTCGACCGACATCGCTGTCTGGTCCGATCAATATCGTGCAACCACCGTCTTCGCCGAGCAGTTTCGCTAATTCGCTGCGTTTGATTCCAATTTGAGATTCTTTGCGAAGTTGCCCCGACCTGCCCCTAGATGAATGCGCCGCCGAGACTATTGAACAAAGTTTGGCCCAGCCTTTGCCACCGTCGTGCCCGTGTGCGAGTATTGCGCTGCGAGCTATTGCCGAACCGGATTCGTCAAGAATCGCTAGATCAACCCCAACTATTGGCGAAATTCCTAGTTTTATGCAGGCACCAATGTGTTTGATGGAGCCATAGAGGCCATCGCGATCGGTTATCGCGAGTGCGGTGGAGCCGCGCGCAGCGACAGCCTCTGCGATTGCTTCGGGTCTGGTGACGCCGTAGTGACCAGAGAAGGCCGAAGCTACATGCAGATGGGTAAAACCAGCCAACAGGCCCTCCTGCCCCTAGTCGTAAACCCGCACGAGGCGCCAGAGGTTCTTGCCGCCGTCGTTGTCTTGGGTGTGCGCTATTTCAAATTGGGTCTTATTGGCGGTCGCAACCTCTGCGGCGGTCATGCGCCAGATTTCGACCTCTAGCACCCCAGGGCCGATGCCCTTCTGAACCCTCGAGGCTTCGAGCCACCAATCGCGACGAGCAAACCAACGAATTGGCTTTGCGCTGACCTTGTAGATCGAGTCACGCCACAAAAAACCGACCGGCTCACCGTTCTGGTTGGTCGAAACCGAGACGTTTTCGTCTAATTGCCGCATGACCCTCTCCTCTCATTTATTCGAACATATGTTCGAACATTAAGAGTGTAGGAAAAGGGTCAGACAATTCAAATTTTGGAGGCCATTAATGCGGTCTCGGGCGTGTCTAAAGTGGGCGAATGAGTTCGGCAGAATTGTTGCGAACCTGGCCAACCTCGCTGCCGACCTTGAAAAACTCGGCCTCAGCTGCAACCAGATCAGAGTCAATGGCTATCGCGTCGAGCAAATCCTGGTCACCCTCAATGTGCGGGTCAAGCCAGGCCTCGAACGTGTCGGGAGATAGCAGAACCGGGTTTCTATCGTGAATATGACCAAGCTCGGGGCACGAAGCCTTGGTCAAGGTGGTAGCCGAAAGAAGCCAGCGCGAAGGGTCTTTGGCATCCTTGGTTGGGTCGGCCCACCATTCATAAAGCCCAGCCAGTGCAAACATGCCATCCGTGCCGGCATTGATATAGAACGGCTGCTTTGTGCCGTCGGCGGCCACGTGCCATTCGTAATAACCAGAGGCTGGAATCACGCAACGTCGACGAACAACGGAATCCTTGAAGGACGGCTTTTCGAGAAGAGACTCGATGCGACCGTTGATCAACGGGGCACCCTCGGCCGGACCCTTGGACCATCGAGGCACGAGACCCCAGCGAGCAGCATGGATTTCGCGACTCAATTCACCCAGCGGAGAACCATCGGGTGCCTTTTCGAAAGCGCGATCAACGATTATGGCAATCGGCTGAGTCGGTGCGACGTTGTATGAAACGCCTGGAACCTCGCCAATGATCTCGTCAGCTTCAAAAATGGTTTGAATTTCGCCAACTGTTCGGGCAACCACGAAACGACCGCACATCTTTAGTTGCCCTCGGTTTCAACTTGAATCGGTTCATCCGCCATTTCTTCTGCGGCTCGCTCTAGGCGCTTTTTAGCGAAGTGAGCAAAGATCACGAAGGCCAGGATGATCCCGGCAAAGACGAACCCACCCCATTTCAACTTGCTGGCAATTTGGTCATAGGCGCTGTGGGCTAAATAGCCGACGCTAACGTAGGCGCTAGCCCAGACCGCGCAGGCGCTGACCGTCCAGCTGATAAAGGTGCGGTAGCGCATCTTGGTCATGCCGGCGACCACCGGAACCAGTGAGTGCAGCATTGGCAAGAATCTTGAGATTGCAACTGCGATTCCGCCCCGTTTTTCAACAAAGCGGTCGGCGAGCTGCCAGTTGCTCTCACCAAGGCGCTGGCCAAGCTTGCTATAGCGAATGCGCTTGCCAAAAAGGCGACCGAGAAGAAATCCGAGTGATTCTCCAATTAGCGAGCCAAGCAGCACAGCCCCGAGCAGAAAGAAGAAATCGGCGATGTCGGTGACCCCGGCAGATGCCACTAAGACAACGGTGTCGCCAGGGATGATCAGACCTATGAACAGCGAGGTTTCAAAGAGAATCGCTAGCCCGGCGAGAAAGTCTCGAAGCACAGGGGAGACGCTCTGCACGGTGTCGAGCAGCCAGTTCAGAATGTCATTCACGGCTCAATCTTAAGCGTGAAATGCAGATTGGGAGGCTTAACTTAAGTCAGGTGCCGTCTTAATAAAACATTCTAAATACTTAGGTAAGCCAACCCTTCGTTGCTGAAATGTAATAAACAGGAGTAAACCTGAGTTGAAGAGGCAGGATAGGCAACTTCAGAAAGAGAGAAGGCCATGCACACCGCAATTCCAGCAGTGTTTACCGATCTGAGCGCACTTGATTTATCGCGCTGGCAGTTCGGCCTAACTACCGTTTATCATTTCTTATTCGTGCCGCTAACGATTGGCATGGTCGCTCTCGTGGCGATTCTCCAAACTGTCTGGGTTCGAACCCAAAACGAAAAGTTTTTGAAGCTAACGAAGCTCTTTGGAAAAGTATTCCTCATAAATTTCGCAATGGGTGTAGTCACTGGAATCGTTCAAGAATTTCAATTTGGAATGAACTGGTCTGATTACTCGAGATTCGTTGGTGACGTATTTGGCGCCCCGCTAGCGATGGAAGGCCTACTGGCATTTTTCTTCGAGGCTACATTTATTGGTCTCTGGATATTCGGTTGGGATCGCTTGCCGAAAAAGCTGCACCTGGCCACCATCTGGATGACCGCTCTCGGTGTTTGGCTATCTGCCTACTTCATCTTGGCCGCAAACGCTTTCATGCAAAACCCAGTCGGTTATCAGATTAACGAACTAAAGAACCGTGCGGAGCTAGTCGACATCGGAGCCGTTCTTACCAATATCGTCGCGCTGAATCAGTTTCCGCACACAATAACGGCCTCATTTATGTTTGCCGGCGCGGTCATAGTGGCTATCGGCGCCTACCATCTGAAGCGAAAACAGTTCATCGAACCAATGCGCACCGCAACTCGTTTCGGTCTTTGGACAGTGCTTCTTGGAGGAATCGGAACCGTGATCACCGGAGATGGGCTTGGTCTCGCCATGGTTCAGACTCAACCTATGAAAATGGCTGCCGCTGAAGCGCTTTATAAGACTTCAACCGGCGCGGATGCCTCATTTTCCATATTCACACTTGGAACCCCTGATGGTGTGAGCGAACTATTTTCAGTTCGCATCCCATACTTGCTCTCGTACCTGTCGACCCACACAATGAATGGCACAGTTGAGGGCTTAAATGATCTTCAAGCGCAGTATGTGCATCTCTATGGCCCAGGCAACTATATGCCTGTCCTATGGATTACATACTGGGCCTTCCGCTGGATGATTGGGCTCGGAATGCTATCAATGCTCGTCGCTGTAACTGGAATACTTCTAACACGTAAGTGGAAATACAACCTTCCGAACTGGGTGTGGAATGTGGCAATTTGGGGTGGTCCGTTGCCAGTTCTTGGAATCTCAATCGGTTGGATGTTTACCGAAATGGGACGACAACCTTGGATTGTTTTCAAACTAATGAAAACTTCAAGTGCTGTTTCACCGGGTATCAACGGAGTCGACGTGTTGATTTCACTATTGGTCTTTACGTTGATCTATGGAGTCCTAGCGGTGGTTGAGTTCAGACTACTTATCGCAGCTGCTCAAAAGGGTATCGAAGAGCATTCCGCGCCAGTAGATGGCGACAAAATGGCTGTTGCCTACTAGAAACCAAAAGGAGAATAAAAATGCAACTAAACGAAATTTGGTTTGTGATAGTCGGATTCCTGTTCATCGGTTACTTCGTGCTAGATGGCTTCGACTTTGGCGTTGGCATGGCTCTACCGTTCTTGGGTAAAGACGATACCGACCGCCGGGTGCTCATCAACACCATCGGTCCGGTCTGGGATTTGAATGAAACGTGGGTGGTGGTGGCTGGCGCAAGTTTATTCGCGGCTTTCCCTGAATGGTATGCCTCGCTGTTCAGCGGTTTCTACTTGCCGCTATTGCTCATCTTGACCGCATTAATTCTCCGAGGAGTCGCATTCGAATATCGAGGCAAGGGGCATACCATCGGTGCAGACGAGAAAAAATGGAAATTTCGCTTCGACTGGATGATTGTTATCGGTTCAGCCTTGCCAGCTCTTCTTTGGGGCGTCGCATTCGCGAATATTGTCCAGGGTGTGCCTCTCAACAAAAACCACGTCTTCACGGGAAACCTTTTTACCTTACTTAACCCTTACGGCTTGCTTGGCGGACTGGTTACACTTACCCTGTTTTTCACACACGGGTTAGTATTTATAACCCTTAAGACTGATGGCGAAATCAAAATGCGCGCGCGAGTTTTAGCAACCCGGGTTGGCGCTTTGACAACGGTTTTGGCTTCTGTATTCCTGATTTGGACGCTGTCCGCACACTTTAGCGTGTTCGGCTTTTACCTAACGGTGCTGGCCGCGCTATCGCTGGTAGCTGCACTTTTTGCAAATCACTTTGGTAGGGAGGGCATTTCATTCTCACTTCTAGTGCTCACAATCATTACGGCCGTTGGATCGTTGTTTGCGGGCTTGTTTCCCAATGTTTTACCTTCAACCACAGATCCGGCCTTTAGCCTCACTATTGAAAACTCATCTTCTAGCCAGTACACGCTTAATGTGATGAGTTGGGTAGCAGTTGTTATGATCCCACTGGTCCTTCTTTACCAAGGATGGACATATTGGGTATTTCGACAGCGAGTTAGTCGAAACTCAATTCCGGCGGGATCACACTAGATAGCGGTAAAAAGATCAAACCAATAGATTCCAGGCTCCTCCGGGAGGCGCGGGCGGCACGATGGTTTATTGCTGGCGTCGTCGCCCTCGCCTTGCTCGGTTCATTGGCCACAAGCACGATAGCCTGGTCAATCGCCTACTTTGTTAGCCAGATTTTTGTTGCGCACGCGACTATCGGTTCAGTTACTTTCTGCCTCGTTCTATTAGCGGTCGGTGGTTTTTTTCGAGCCTTAGTTATTTGGTTGCAAGAGCTTTTGGCGATACGAGCTTCTGCTTCGGTAAAACAGGAACTTCGTGAAAAACTATTCGGCTCGATTAGCCGCTTGGGCCCGACATGGCTGGCTCAGCACAGTCTGGCTGAGTTAAATCTTCTCGCAACTATAGGTTTGGATTCCATAGAGCCGTATTTCTCAAGATATTTACCTCAGTTGGTGTACACGGTTTTGGTCACACCTGTGTTTATCGCAATAATTTGGCAAACTGATCCAGCGAGCGGTCTATCACTCTTGATGACCATTCCGTTGATACCAATCTTCATGATCCTCATCGGTTGGGCGACCAAATCAGTTCAGCATAGTCAGCTTGCGTCCCTCAAGGTCTTGTCTCAACACTTCTTAGAGGTGCTTAGGGGCCTTACCACTCTAAAGATATTCGGCCGGGTGTCTGCTCAGGAATCAATACTTAGGAAAGTTAGCGCCGAACACCGTGAGCGGACCATGAAAGTTTTGCGGGTTTCGTTTCTATCCGGGTTTGCACTTGAACTGATTTCGAGTTTGGCTTTAGCGCTGATAGCAGTTTCGATTGGCTTGCGGCTCTTGACGGGCGATCTGACCCTAATGGTTGGTTTATTTGTACTCTTGCTCGCCCCCGAGGCCTTCCTTCCGCTACGTCAGGTTGGCGTTCATTTTCATGCCTCGGCTGAAGGTGTGGCCGCAGCTGAAGGCATTCTGAACGTCATCGATGAGGCTAAAAAAATCGTTTCCGCAAATTCTATGCGGGATACTCCAAAACCAACTCCGGGGCTACTGACTATCTTGAGCGGCCCATCGGGCACAGGTAAATCAAGGATTTTTGCTGATTGGCTAGGGTTCTCGGGAGTTCCTGCCCAAATTGAGCTAGCCAATTGTGCGTGGATGCCTCAAAGTTCAAGACTTTTTTCTGGATCGATTTCAGAAAATATTGTGGGTTCTGGGGTCGAAGCAGACCCGAAACAACTTCGACGAGCAATGGGCTTGGCTGCTCTTAACGAGCTTCATCCAGATCACCAGGTTGGCACGGCGGGATCTCTCATTTCGGGTGGGCAGGCGCAACGAGTTTGTCTCGCTAGGGCGTTTTATCGGGTCTTGATTAACGACTGCCAATATCTTCTGCTTGACGAACCCATTTCCGCGCTAGATGATTCACGAGCGGCCACCGTCATTCAGTCACTTAGGGAATTTGCGAATCTAGGCAAGACTGTCGTGGCAATTTCGCATCAAAAATCGCTGCTTGTCGCCGGCGACAAGGTAATCGAGGTAACTCTTGTTTAAACCTCTCAAGGAGACTCTTAGGCAAGGTTGGCCTCGAGACAAATTTTTCAAGCTTGGCTTGTTGCTCTCTGCTCTTCAGAGCCTTTCGGCTGTTGCGCTATTGGGGGTATCTTCTTGGCTAATTTCCCGTGCCGCAGAGGTAAATTCAATTGTTTACTTGGGGTTGGCTATTGTAGGCGTTCGCGGATTCGCGGTTGGCAAGGCGACCTTCAGATATGCAGAGCGACTACTTTTGCACGATTCGGCATTCAGAATGCTTGCTGCCCGACGTCCACAATTATTCGTTAAAATAGCCCCCTTCATCCCAGCGGGAATGGCGACTACGGGCCGAGGTGAAGTCATCTCTCGAATCGTTACCGACGTCGATGAACTTCAAAACCTGCCGCTCAGGGTAATCGCACCTTTGGTTCAGGCAGTAGCCGTTTCCGTTTCAGCGACCGTGTTTATGTTTCTTCTACTTCCCGGTGCTGGGTTTGCGCTGCTTGCGACTATCCTCATCGCATTCTTTGTGGCAATTCCATTCAGTGCATTTCAATCGAAAAGGGGAGATATTTCTATAGCCCCAATGAAGGCAGAGTTGGCCGACATGGCTCTCGACATTCTCGAGAATCAGGAGATTTATCTTGCCTATGGCTGGATTGAGTCGAAGAGAAGTAAGCTCAGCGAGTTAGATTCAAGGCTCCGTGCAGCAACGGCAAAAGTAGCGATTTCTAATGGCATGGGTCTCTCACTTATTTCTCTGATGACAACCGTAGCGATGATTTCGGGAGCCTGGATCTCAGCAAAACAGGTTGTTGCACACGCTTTGCCTGGCTCACTACTGGCCGTTTTTACGCTTCTCCCTATTTCAATTTTCGAAGTCATCCAGAACGCTCAACCGATTATTTCGGCATTTAGAAAATATCGAGTTAGTGCCGTCAGGGTTGAAGAACTGCTTCAAAAACCAACTCCCAAAGAACTTAAACTACAGTCTGGTGGGCTTCGGCTTGATGAATTTGAGTCACTTGCGCTCAAATCTGTCGAAATTCGATACCCCGAAGCCTTAACCAAATCGGTTAGCGATCTGGACTTGTCTCTCAAAGCTGGGGACATTCTCTTGATAAGCGGCGACAGTGGATCAGGAAAGACCTCGATCGCCTATGTATTGGCTCGCTTGATGGACATCAGTGCCGGCAGCTACCTGATAAATGGCATTCCCGCAAATAGGTACTCAATTCAATCCATTCGTTCCGCTATCGGCTTAGTCGAACAGACTCCTATGGTCTTCGTTGGCGACGTGCGAGCAAACTTGCTAATCGCAAGACCATCGGCAGGCGACCAAGATCTTATTTCAGTTCTCAAAGAGGTTGGGCTTTGGTCTGTCTTCGCCAACCGAGAAGGTTTAGACACTCAACTTGGAGATCGGGGGGTGAGGATTTCCGGGGGAGAAGCCCAGAGATTGGCGCTCGCTCGTGCAATACTCGCAAAATTCCAGGTGCTCATACTTGATGAGCCGACCGCCAATCTAGACCAACTTTCGGCAGATGCCCTGATTTATGACCTAACCGAGCTAGCACGAAGACGCGAGTTTAGAAGTATCGTGCTGATTAGTCACGAGGAACGGTACAAAAGTTTAGCTAGTCACGAGATAAGGCTGCAAAGATTATCGAATTGAAGTGGAAAGCAATCTAAGTCGCTTTGAAAAGGCATCGAAGTGCCTTGCTGAACCAACCGGACCGCCAAGGTTCACCCAATCTGAAACCACGCGGATTCCCTGAAGAGAGCTGAGGGCCCAAATCTCTAGATCGATAAGGTCAGCGGGCTTGATTCTTTCGGTTCCGGTTTGAATGCCCATTTGCTCGGCAATCGAAAACACCTCTTGACGCGTGATGCTTGGAAGCCACGGAAGTTCGTCGGGGACTGAAAATAATCTTTCACCCCTCCACCACACGATTGAACTCAAGGCACCTTCTAAAAGAAAACCAGATGAATCGACCAATACAGCCTCATCGGCACCGTGCATTTTTGCATTGCGACGCATCTGCATTCCCAAACTCAAATCAGGGCCTTTGACAACTGGGTTTTCTCTTGGGTCTGGTTCTGGAAACGTCCAGAGAATAATTGGCCCGAGCTGTTCCGGTGCCTCGCGAAGTCTCAAGAAAAGGTGATTCGGCTTGTCGACTTCACCGTGAAACTCGATGCGCGGAAAGTGGCGACCGGTGTTCGGAATGATTTCTCTAACCGCTTCAAAGAAAGCTGGTAGTGACTTTGCGCACTCTGGGCTGATTTGCGAAACCCAGTTTGAAAATCTTTCAAAGTGAGCATCAAGGCTACGGGCGCGCCCGTCTTCGACCAGCCAACTGTCAGCGACCTCGAGTTGAACTTCGTTTTCTTGGGCCTCGGTGACAGGTTCTAGGTGGCCTTCGCGAAAACGAAAAAATTGGGTATTTTCATCCACTCTGCGCCTCCTAGTTTCAATCTCGTTGCGTCTAATCTAGATGAAGAACTAATCCCAACCCAATCGCTATCCACACAGGAGCCTCGATGCATTTATTCATTGCCTCCTTGGCTGGTTGGGTTCAGCCTGCAGACGTATACGTGCAGTTTTATGCTGCCGAAGAGAATGCCTTTTGGTTAGACGGCGAGCACTCGACCGACTCTAGATTTTCGGTTTTAGGCGCTGGCTCTCCGGCTTCAAAATCATTGACCACTGAAGAAGCCCTCCAGATTTTCGAGTTAGATTCTGCGGGTGACTGGCCATTTCGCTGGCGACCGGGCCTAGTCGGATTCATCAGCTATGAGGGCGAGGAGACCTTCCTAGTTGTCGACCGAGCCGTTGTCTTTGACCACGACAAACAGAGCCTCTATTTCGTTGGTGCCTTCGAAAATCAAAGCGATTTCGATTTTTGGCACCATGGCGCGTTATTGAGATTGGGCCTGTCTGGCGGGCAAGTCGCCAACTATCTCCATGCCGCGCAGCCCATTGAGCAAGCGCCATCGGCGCGACTTCGACACCCGGGCGAGAAATACCTCGGATTAATTGCCGAAGCTCAAAAGCACATCGAAGCTGGCGATGTCTATCAAATTTGTTTGACCAATCAAATCGAAGTTGCGACTCAAGCTGATCCGTTATCCGTGTTTCTCAGATTGCGGGCAAACAACCCCGCACCATATTCGGCGTTCATCAAGATTGGCGATAGAACGGTCGTCTCTTCATCGCCCGAGCAGTTCATCCTTGCCGGCAGTGACGGATCTGTCAGCACTAAGCCCATCAAGGGAACCAGGCCTCGAGGCGCCAGCGAAGCGGAAGATCGCGAAATTATGCTCGAACTCAGCGGCGACTCGAAAGAGACCGCCGAGAATCTGATGATTGTCGATCTGATGCGAAATGACCTGGGCAAAGTATCTGAGGTTGGCTCGGTCGCGGTTCCTAAGCTGTTTGACGTCGAAACCTATGCAACTGTGCATCAACTGGTTAGCACCGTAACCGGGCAACTGGCCCAGGGTGAAACTGCCTGGACCGCAATCAAGGCGGCTTTTCCGGGTGGTTCAATGACCGGGGCACCAAAGATCCGTGCAATGGAGATAATCCGTGAGCTCGAACAAGGTGAAAGAGGAATCTATTCTGGTTGCCTCGGATACCTCTCGGGTGACGGATCAGCCGAATTCGCCATGGTAATTCGAAGCATCACTTTCGAGAGCGGCGTTGCTCGCATCGGAGTCGGAGGTGGAATCACGATCGATTCGGATCCGCTTGCCGAACTTGAAGAGACCAAACTAAAGGCAAAGGCGCTGCTGTCGGCCCTAAACGCACCCGACCCATGGGCTTGATTGGTAACCTTGAGGCGAGGGTTTTTTACCCATAGATTTCACGAAAAGCGAGCACATGACCGAGCAAAACACGCCTGAATTGGCCGAAAACGAATACGACGTAGCCGCAATCCAAGAGAAGTGGCTGCCAGTATGGGATGAGCTGCGTCCATTTGCCTCTGGCAAGGCCGGCGATTCACGTCCGAAGAAGTATGTTCTCGACATGTTTCCATACCCTTCTGGCGACCTGCACATGGGTCACGCCGAGGCGTATGCCCTCGGTGACGTTATTTCTCGCTACTGGGTGCAAAAGGGCTATAACGTTATGCACCCAATTGGCTGGGACAGCTTCGGTTTGCCGGCGGAAAATGCCGCCATTAAGCGCGGTCTAGACCCTAAGGGCTGGACTTATGACAACATCGCTCAGCAAAAGTCTTCGATGCGTCGTTATGCGTGTTCTTTCGACTGGGATCGCGTCTTGGTCACCTCTGACCCGATCTACTATCGCTGGAACCAGTGGTTGTTCCTCGAGTTCTATAACAAGGGCCTGGCCTACCGCAAAAATTCGAATGTCAACTGGTGCCCGAGTTGCCAGACCGTGTTGGCTAACGAGCAGGTTGTTCAGGGGCTTTGTGAACGTTGCGACAGCGTAGTCACCAAGAAGGCGCTTACTCAGTGGTATTTCAAGGTAACCGACTATGCGGATCGCCTTTTGGATGACCTGGACACACTAGAGGGCAACTGGCCAGCCAAGGTGCTATCGATGCAACGCAACTGGATCGGTCGCTCTCACGGTGCTGACGTGAACTTCGAAATCGAGGGCAGAACCGAGCCGGTAACGGTGTTCACCACTCGACCAGACACCCTCTTCGGTGCAACTTTCATGGTGGTAGCCGCAGACAGTGCTCTGGCCGCTGAGCTCGCAGCAGACTCGAACCCGCAGGTTCAGAAGGCATTTGCCGACTATCTAGAGATGGTCAAGCAGTCAAACGACATCGAGAGGCTTGCAACCGACCGCCCTAAGACTGGTGTTGATTTGGGTCGTTTCGCGATCAACCCGGTTAACGGCGAAAAGTTGCCGATTTGGGCATCCGATTATGTGCTTGCCGACTACGGTCACGGTGCAATCATGGCCGTTCCGGCTCACGACCAGCGCGACTTCGAATTCGCCAAGGCCATGAACCTCCCGATTCGCACGGTTGTCGATGTCAAGGATGAAAGCGGTGTCTCGCTTGACCCGTCGCAGGGCACAGCACCAACCGTCGGAAACGGAACTTTGATCAACTCAGGTCCGCTCAATGGCTTGGATAAGACTGCCGCGATCGAGAAAATCGCTTCGATTCTCGAGGCAGAGGGCAAGGGCAAAAAGACCAAGAACTTCCGCTTGCGCGACTGGCTGATCTCGCGTCAGCGTTATTGGGGAACCCCGATTCCAATCATCCACTGTGAAAACTGTGGTGAGGTTCCGGTTCCTGCCGACCAACTTCCCGTTCTCCTTCCTTCCGCGGAAGGCCTAGACCTGAAGCCAAAGGGAACCTCGCCGCTCGGTGGCGCCGATGACTGGGTCAACGTTGCCTGCCCTAAGTGTGGCCTGCCGGCCAAGCGTGACACAGACACCATGGACACCTTCGTTGACTCATCCTGGTATTTCCTGAGATTCCTTTCGCCAAACTCAACCGAGGTTGCTTTCCCGATTGATGAGGCAAAGGCCTGGGCCCCGGTTGATCAATACGTTGGCGGAGTGACCCACGCGATTCTTCACCTTCTTTATGCGCGTTTCGTGACCAAGGTTCTGCACGATTTGAACTACCTTGACTTCGAAGAGCCGTTCACTCGCCTGCTAAATCAGGGAATGGTCTTGATGGGTGGAAGTGCGATGTCAAAATCGCGCGGAAACCTCGTGGCTTTGAGTGAGCAGCTAGACGAGCACGGTGTGGATGCGGTTCGTTTGACCATGTCCTTCGCCGGCCCACCGGAAGACGACATCGACTGGGCCGACGTGTCACCAGGCGGTTCGGCCAAGTTCCTGGCTCGCGCCTGGAGAACCGCTAATGACGTGAAGTCTGCTCCGGGAACCGACCCGGTAGGTGGCAACGCCGAGTTGCGCAAGGCCACTCACTCGTTCCTCCGCGACTTTGGTCCGCTTATCGAGAACTTCAAGTTCAACGTTGGTGTGGCAAAAATCATGGAATTGGTTAACGCGCTTCGCAAGGCCATCGATGGTCAGGCTGGACCTGCTGACCCTGCGGTCCGTGAGGCAGCAGAGACGGTAGCCAAGGCGCTTTCGCTATTTGCCCCTTACACGGCGGAGGACATGTGGAACAAACTCGGTTTCGAACCGGGCGTCGCACTTGCACAATTGCCTGAAGCAGATCTTTCGCTCTTGGTTGAAAGCTCGATCATTGCCATCGCTCAGGTCGACGGCAAGGTCCGCGACAAGTTCGAGGTCTCGGTTGACATCAGTGAAGCGGACCTTCGCGAACTTGCCATGAATTCGGAGGCCGTCAAGAAGGCAATCGGAGATAAGCAGGTTGCCAACGTGATTGTTCGTGCTCCGAAACTTGTCAACATCGCGACAAAATAGACCGTTTTCAACAGTTTTAGAACTAGGCGCCTCGGAGAAATCCGGGGCGTTTTAGTTTTTCTCAATGGAGAAAATACTTGCCCAGGTCAAGCGATTTTTATCTGAGGGTGGGCCCAATCGAAAACTGCTAATTGCGATGTTGGCATTGGTCGCACTTGCAGCTCTGGTAATCAGTTCGCTTGGTTCGAACTCGTCTGTTTCCGCAATAGTTCCCAACCCGGCCGCCACGTCCACCACTTCGAAAACCGTCCTCGAGCCAAGTTTCTACGTTCACGTAGTCGGTGAAGTGAAGAGTCCCGGGGTTTATTCGCTATCGGTTGGGTCTCGACTTTTCGATGCCGTGTCGGCCGCGGGCGGGTTTCTAGAAGACGCAGACCAGGCAAGTGTCAATCTGGCTAGAGAGCTGACCGATGGCGAGCAAATAGTTGTTCTCAAGGTTGGCGCTTCCTCGACTGGTTCGACGTCAACCTCCGCCGGTGCCGGTTCGCTAATCTCGATCAATCGGGCTTCCGAGGTAGAACTGGAGAGCCTTCCGGGGGTTGGGCCAGCCTTAGCCGGCAGGATTATCGATTGGAGAGTCGCCAACGGAGGTTTCAAAAAGAAAGAAGACCTACTCAAGGTTGGTGGCATCGGAGACAAACTATTTGCCTCGATCTCAAAGCTGGTCTCAATTTGAGGCTCTGGGTTGTTGCGGTTTTTCTCTGGGCATTTCTCTCGCTCATGACCGGTCGCTAACTTGAAAAAGTTGCTATTGCTTCTCGCGTCGACTGTCGGGCTCGCGATCTATTCCTTTTTCATTCAAAGGCCTGCGCATGCCAGCCGAGTTTGGGAACCGCCAAAATACAGCGGGCCTCTGAACCCTTTGCGCGAGTTGTTTCTTCAGAATTTGAGTGGAGTGACCCCAGACAGTTCAGGTTTAGTGGCAGGAATGTCAATCGGCGATACCTCCAGAGTTTCGAGCCAGCTGAGCGAAACTATGAAGACCGTTTCGCTAACGCACCTAACAGCGGTTTCTGGCGCCAACTGCGCAATCGTGATTGGCTTCGTTTATTTTGCGCTCGCACGGTTGCCAATAAATCGTTGGTTTCGAACCTGTCTGGCCCTATCGGCCCTGATTTTTTACGTTCTGCTTGTCGGCCCGCAACCGAGCGTGCTTAGGGCCGCACTAATGGCGGCGATATTTATGCTGGCAAATGCACTCGGTCGAGCGACCGCGGCCAGTCAGGCACTTGCTTTGACCATAATCGGACTCCTGATTTCAGACCCGTGGCTAGCCAATGATTTCGGCTTTCAACTATCGGTTTTAGCAACGATTGGAATCCTGCATCTTGCCCCGGCCATAGCCGAGAGGCTAAAGGAGAGGCTGCCCGATTGGTTGGGCAAGTTGCTTTCAATTTCTCTTGCTGCTCAGCTTCTCTGCATCCCAGTCTTGCTAGAACTCCAACCGGGTTTGTCGACCTATTCGGTGCCAGCCAATCTTTTGGCAGAGCCATTGGTTCCAGCAATTACCGTGATCGGCATTTCATCCTGTCTGATCAGCCCGTTGCTGCCAATGATTGCCCAATGGTTGAGTTGGCTGGCTTCTTGCGGTGCTTGGTTAGTCGTTCAAATAGCGGTCATGTTCGCCAATCTCCCTAATTCGACCTTGGGCTGGCCCTCGGGTGCTCTAGGCCTTGTTTTTGCGGTCATCTGGGTGGCCGGATTAGCATTCTGGTTCAAGGCCAAGCGGGTTGGCTCAAGGCGAGCTGCATTCGTCTTGCTTTTAGCTATCTGTGCGATTGGTTTAGGAAGTTGCACCTCGGGTTTGCTTCGAAATTCACCCTGGCCAACCTCGAATTGGTCGGTGATTTCTTGCGATGTCGGTCAAGGCGACGCAACGCTTATTCGATCCGAAGGCAAAATCGCACTCATCGACGTGGGTAGAAAGGCGAGGCCGATAAATGCCTGCCTCACCAGGCTGGGCATTCACCGAATAGATTTCCTCTTGCTAACGCACTTCGATTTAGACCACGTTGGCGGGCTCGATGGCGCATTGGCCGGTAGACAAATAGTTTCGGCGATGATCACCAGCTTTCGAGACAGTCGACCAGCCGCCGCGATCACGTGGCGAAAACTCCAAGCTCATGCCGGCAGCCTTGTTGCAGCCGGCAGAGGCATGCATGGCAACCTCGGTGCCTTTACTTGGAAAGTGCTTTCACCTCATCAAGGCGCTCAGGAGGCTGAGGACTCTAACGACGGAAGTGTCACGATGCTGTTCCAATCTCCGCAAATGGTGGTGCTGACTCTCGCCGATCTTGGTGAGAAGGGACAAATGCGGCTAGCCGCCGAATCTGCGGGTTGGCTCGGCAATGGGTTCGGACCCACGCCGGTCGTCGTCAAGGTTTCTCACCATGGCTCGGCAGACCAATATCCGGAGCTCTATGAGGCTATCAAGCCGGCCGTCGCACTATTCTCGGTCGGTCTCGGGAATGATTATGGGCACCCAACCCAACGAACGCTTAGGCTCTTGGAGTCGACCGGTTCGAGAATCTTTAGAACTGACCAACAGGGTTCCATCTCGGTTTCGAGCTCTCCGGAGGGCCTGAGGGTTTCAACCTCTGGACGCGGTTAGGCTAGGTACGTGAGTAAAGCGAAGAGCATGGATTGGCGCAAGGTTTTGCCACATCCAGTGGTCTTTGTTTCTGGCCCTGAAGAGTATTTCGCCGGTCGAGCAATTAGGTCGCTTCGCGATCAACTGAAATCCTTGGATGCTGCACTGGAGATCCACGAAATCGACGCGGCCGACTATCAATCGGGCCAGCTAATGAACCTCACCAGTCCGTCACTTTTTGCTGAACCTCGGTTGATGATTATCACCGGGGTTGAGCGCTGCAGCGATGATTTGATCTCCGACGGTTTGTCTTATATCGAATCTCCTACCTCTGACACAACCGTCATTTTGCGCCACACCGGGTCAAGTGTGCGTGGCAAGAAACTCGTTGATGCTATCCGTCTGAACTCAAACTGTGCCGAAGTCGCCTGTCTGGCTATTAAGGGCGAAGGGGAGAAGCTGAGTTTCGTCCAAGCCGAGTTTGCGCATTCAGATCGAAAGTTGACCCAGGGTGCCGCGAGGGCGCTGCTCGATGCCTTCAGCGATGATTTGGCTGAATTAGCGGGAGCCTGTCAGCAGCTTCTTCAGGACAGCGCCGAAACGATCACCGAAGAGATCGTAGAGCGTTATTACGGTGGGCGAGTCGAGACGAATGCATTCAAGGTCATCGATGCCGCCTTGGCTGGGCAGGCCGGTCAGGCTCTCGGTTTGCTTCGTCATGCACTGTCAACCGGAGCCGATCCAGTTCCACTAGTGGCAGCCATTTCAATGAAGATTCGTCAATTGGCCAAGATTTATGGAAATCGAAATGCCTCGGCGGCGAGCCTGGGCATGGCGCCTTGGCAGATTGATCGCGCTCGAAAAGACCTAGCCGGTTGGTCGGAGGATGGCCTTGCTCTAGTAATTCAACGACTGGCAGATGCCGACGCTGCAGCTAAGGGCGCCGAACGGGACCCGGTTTTCACTCTAGAAAAACTAGTCACGCTAATCGCAGCCAAGGGTGTCTCGCAATAATGACCAAAACCACCAAATTCGGCCTTATCGGATTCCTCGCTCTATTTTTCATCTCGATTGTCTTGCGACCGCCGGTTGCCTCGGTCGGACCACTGCTTCATGAAATAGTCGGTGACCTCCACCTCTCGGCCGCCCAGATGGGGTTATTAGCATCGGCCCCTGTGCTTTGTTTTGGGCTCGGGGCCTTCACCAGCCCTGCGCTCGTGCGCCGGTTCGGCGTGAACCACTCGATGCTAATTGTTCTTGTTGTGTTAGCGATTTCGGCTTCGGTGAGGCTGTTTTTTGGATACCCTGGGTTGCTCATCGGAACCGTTGCGGCCGGCCTTTCGATTGCAGTCGCAAACGTCCTTCTTCCTACGATCGTTCGAATCGAGTTTCCTAATCGTGTGCCGCTTATCACCGGCGCCTACACAACTTTGCTCGCGTTTTCGGCTAGTTTCGCTGCCGCAATCGCGGTGCCATCGAGTGCGGCGTTCGGCGGATGGAGGTTGGCTCTAGCGATTTGGTTGATTCCAGCGATACTTGCCGCAGTTTTCTGGGCACCAAAATCTAGAGGCCAAGAACCACATGTGGCTCAACCGGCTCAATCGGCCGCAGACGAGCGGGCGGCGGTGGTTCGTTCGCCAATCGCTTGGGCGATTGTTGGATTCTTCGGGCTTCAATCTCTCGGTTTCTATGCCATTCTCGGTTGGCTGCCAACTCTGTTAATCGCGGGCGGTCAGTCACCGCAGGCGTCCGGAGGTTATTTAGGCTTGGCTACCGCGGTCGGTATTCCCGCGGGGTTGGTGCTCTCGGGAGTGATTGGCCGTTTCAAGTCGCTTTCATGGTGGGCAGCCGGGGCGAGTGCAAGCACGCTTGTCGGCTATCTGCTTCTGCTGCTCGCCCTGCGAGACTCTGGCTTCACAGTGGCAGCCTGCATTTTTATCGGCCTTGGTCAGGCCTCAACCTTCCCGATGTCGCTCTCGATAATCGGAACTCGAGCCTCAACTCGCGCCCAAACCACGCAGCTGTCTGCGATGGCGCAGGGGTGGGGTTACCTTTTGGCGGCACTCGGAACCTTCCTGGTTGGTTGGCTAGCGGGTGTGACTGGCAGTTGGTCCGTTAGCGTCGGTTTACTGGCCGCGCTAACCGCACTCCAAGTTGGAATCGGCTTCTATTCGGGTCGCCCCGGCGTTATCCCAGCTAAATAAAAAACCCGCCACCTGACAGGCAGCGGGTTTCTCGAAAAGTCTCTTTACAGAGCAGCAACCTTCTTAGCCAAAGCTGACTTGCGGTTTGCTGCGTTGTTCTTGTGAAGAACACCCTTTGAAACAGCCTTGTCAAGCTTCTTTGAAGCAAGTGCGAGTGCTGCAGCTGCAGCGGCCTTGTCGCCAGAGGCGGTTGCCTCGCGAGATGCGCGGATTGCGGTCTTGACCTCGCTGCGAACAGCCTTGTTTCGCTCGGCAGCCTTTAGGTTGGTGCCAATGCGCTTGATCTGTGACTTGATGTTTGCCATGTTTCACTTTCTTGGTTTGCACGCTGCTCATGCAGTCGCGCGGAACATATTCAAAACTTAGGGATTGTGAATGAACGAGTCATCCGTATCGACCTCTAACTCTATCAGTTCAGATTAGTTTTCAGCAAGCAAATCCCACGGTGAGCCCTAGCCTGTGTGCGAGAATATAGTCACCGTCGCTACGGTCCCTTTCCCTGAACAACAGAGGTTTATTTTGTCGCCACGCGCAACCCGCCGCCTAGAACCGGCGAAGACCGACCCGGCTTTCATCCGCAACTTCTGCATCATCGCTCACATTGACCACGGCAAGTCGACCTTGGCTGACCGAATGCTCCAGTTGACCGGTGTCGTAGACGACCGTTCGATGCGCGCGCAATACCTCGACCGAATGGACATCGAGCGTGAACGAGGCATCACCATCAAGTCTCAGGCCGTGAGAATGCCATGGGAAGTTGATGGGAACACCTATGCGCTCAACATGATCGACACTCCTGGGCACGTTGATTTCACATACGAGGTTTCGCGCTCACTCGCGGCCTGCGAAGGTGCGGTCTTGCTTGTGGACGCGGCACAGGGCATTGAAGCTCAAACGCTAGCCAACCTCTATCTGGCGATGGAGAACGATCTCGAGATCATCCCAGTGCTCAACAAAATCGACCTTCCGGCAGCTCAGCCAGAGAAGTACGCCGAGGAGCTCGCCAACCTAATTGGTGGCAACCCCGAAGACTGCCTACGGGTATCTGGAAAGACCGGTATGGGTGTAGACGCGTTGCTCGACAAGATCGTCGGCACCATTCCAAACCCGGTCGGTGACCCAAACGCTCCAGCCCGCGCCATGATTTTCGACTCGGTTTATGACTCTTATCGTGGCGTGGTCACATACGTGCGAATGATCGACGGTCATCTGAAGCCGCGCGAGCAAATCACCATGATGTCGACAAAGGCAGTGCATGAGGCGCTTGAAATAGGTGTTTCGTCGCCGGAGCCTGAGCCAACCAAGGGGCTCGGAGTCGGTGAGGTGGGTTACCTGATCACCGGCGTAAAGGATGTTCGCCAGTCGAAGGTGGGCGACACTGTCACCACCAAGCTAAACCCAGCCACCGAGCCGCTAAAGGGTTACGCAGACCCGAAGCCGATGGTTTTCTCGGGTGTCTATCCAATCGACGGCAGTGACTATCCGGTGCTGCGTGAAGCTCTAGACAAGCTAAAACTCTCGGATGCTGCACTGGTTTATGAACCAGAGACCTCGGTTGCGCTCGGTTTCGGCTTCCGAATCGGATTCCTAGGTCTTCTCCACCTTGAAATTGTGACCGAACGACTTGAGCGTGAGTTTGGCCTTGACCTTATCGCCACCGCCCCATCCGTGGTCTATGAGGTAACCCTCGAGAACGGCGATGAAATCACGGTCACCAACCCGAGCGAATTTCCGGGTGGCAAGATCAAAAAGATTATGGAGCCGCTGGTTCGAGCAACGATTCTCAGCCCTAAGGACTATGTCGGAACCATCATGGAGCTCTGCCAATCGCGTCGAGGCACGATGATCGACATGCAATATTTAGGCGAAGACCGTGTTCAGCTGCGCTATGAGTTGCCGCTGGCCGAAATTGTTTTTGACTTCTTTGATCAGTTGAAGAGCAAGACCGCTGGTTATGGCTCGCTCGACTATGAAGAAATCGGCATGGCTCAGGGTGATTTGGTCAAGGTCGACTTGCTGCTTCAGGGCGAGCAGGTTGATGCCTTCAGTGCGATCGTTCACAAGGACAAGGCCTACGCCTATGGTGTGATGATCACCGGAAAACTTCGAGAACTAATCCCACGCCAGCAGTTCGAAGTGCCTATCCAGGCTGCAATTGGCGCTCGAATCATTGCCCGCGAATCGATTCGTGCGATGCGCAAGGATGTTTTGGCTAAGTGCTATGGCGGTGACATTAGTCGCAAGCGCAAGCTTCTCGAGAAGCAAAAAGAGGGTAAGAAGCGCATGAAGACCATCGGTCGAGTTGAGGTGCCTCAAGAGGCATTCATCGCCGCACTATCGACCGATGGTGAGAAAAAGGGCGAGAAGAAGGGCAAGTAATGGCAGGCCCACTGCCCATCGCTGACCCCGCCCCAATTGACGGTCGACTACCGCTGCAAGCCAGAGAAGGGGCCGATGGTCGAAGCTTTCACGCCTATGTTCATGTGCCATTCTGCCGGGTTCGCTGCGGCTACTGTGACTTCAACACCTACACATCAACCGAGTTGGAAGGTGCCTCACAAAGTGACTATGCCAATACTCTGATTCGCGAGATCGAATTGAGTGCGCGAGTCACCAGCGAGGCGGGCCTTCCTAGGCGTGAATTGAAGAGCGTGTTCTTTGGGGGAGGCACTCCGACTCAGTTGCCGGCCGCGGATTTGGTTCGAATACTCGGTGCGCTGAGATCGACCTATGGTCTGGCTTCTGGTGCTGAAATCACCACTGAGGCCAACCCAGACAACGTGGATCTTGAATATCTTCTTGAACTTAGGCGCGGTGGATTCAATCGTGTCTCCTTCGGAATGCAGTCGGCTGTGCCTGAGGTGCTCAAAACGCTCGAGCGAACTCACAAGCCCGAGAATCTGTCGATCGTAGTTGCTGCAGCTAAATCAGCGGGGCTAAAAACCTCGGTAGATCTGATTTATGGCGCGCCGAACGAAACTCTTGGCCAGTGGCGACTGAGCCTTGAAGCGGCGATTGGTCTCGACCCCGATCACATCTCGGCATACTCACTGATTGTCGAAGAGGGAACCAAGCTAGCCCGACAGATCAAATCGGGTGAGCTGTCCGAACCGGACGAAGATCTGCAAGCCGACAAGTATGAACTTGCCGACGAACTTCTTAGGGCTGCCGGCTTCGAATGGTATGAGGTAAGCAACTGGGCGAAGCGACACGAGACCTTGGATAACCGCTCGGCTCACAACGTCTCATACTGGCAATCGCAAGATTGGTGGGGTTATGGCCCCGGGGCACACAGTCACATCGGTGGAGTTCGCTGGTGGAACGTAAAACATCCGAGCGCCTATGCTGCGAAATTGACCGATGGAAATTCGCCGGCTGCCGGTCGCGAAACCTTGGATTCACGCACCCGCCTGGAGGAGCGAATTCTGCTCGAAATTCGAATTTCTGCCGGTCTATCCATCGACTTGGCAAAGTCACTCAATCCCGAGTCGCCAAAGCTGATTGCTGCATTCATTGCCGACGGGTTAGTGGACCCAAAGGCGGCGTTTGAGGGCTCGCTAAGGCTCACTCTCAAGGGGCGACTCTTGGCTGACTCATTGGTCAGAGCGCTGCTTGCCTGATTAGATTCAAAGATGCGAGCCACGAGGCGTGAGGGTTCGTCGAATGTGAGTTTCGCGAGGTAATATTGGCACTCAGGTAGTGCGAGTGCTAGGCGCTCGTTTCGCGAGCATCTAGGAGGTTTCAGTGATTCCAGAACGGAGTCTTGAGGTGCTTCGCGCAATCGTGCAGGACTACATCCAGACCAAAGAGCCGGTCGGCTCGAAGTCTTTGGTAGAACGTCATCAATTCGGGGTCTCCTCGGCAACGATCCGCAACGAAATGGCGATGCTCGAAGAAGAAGAACTAATTCATGCTCCGCACACCTCTGCCGGTCGAGTGCCAACCGACAAGGGATACCGTCTATTTGTCGATCGCCTCGGCGAAGTCAAGCCGCTTAGCCCGTCAGAAAAGGCAGCGATTCAAAATTTCATGGTCGGCAGTGCCGATCTAGATGAGACTCTCGGTCGAACCGTGAGATTACTGTCTCAGTTGACCAATCAGGTCGCGATGGTGCAGTATCCGACTCTGGGCAAGTCGAGGGTTCGAAACATCGAACTTATCCAGGCTGCCGACACCCGGGTTCTGCTTATCTTGATCACCGATAGCGGCCGAATTCAGCAACACGTCATTGAGTTGAATGAGGTTCCGGACGCAAACTTGATCAGCGAAGTTCGCGGAAAGTTAAACAAGTTGCTATCGGGTTCAGCTCTTGCCGAGGTCGGCACACTTCTCGAGGGGTTTGAAGACAGTTTCGCCCCCGGTGCTCGCGCTCAGATTGACCTAATCACGAGCAGCCTGCTAGACCAGGTGGATGCGAATCGCCAGGAGAAAATCATTCTCGCCGGAACTGCAAATTTGGCGCGTCGCGAAGAAGATTTTCCGGGAAGCATTTCACCGGTTCTTGAGGCTATTGAAGAGCAGGTGGTTCTCTTGAAGTTGATCACCGAGATGCAGGCCGAACAACACGGGGTGAGCCTAAGAATCGGTCGCGAGAACGACTACGAGGGACTAAATAACGCCTCGGTGGTGGTTTCAGGCTATGAGAACCAAGGCAGCGAGATTGCAAAGCTCGGAGTCCTTGGCCCCACTCGCATGGATTATTCGTCGAACATTTCCGCGGTTCGGGCCGTAGCCCGTTACCTAACCAAGGCACTAGGGAACTGAGGTAGCAATGGCTGATCACTATGAGGTTCTCGGTGTCGACCGAGACGCCACCGCCGACCAAATCAAAAAGGCATATCGCAAGCTCGCGCGCGAGCTTCACCCGGATGTGAACCCTGGAGCCGACTCGGAAGAGCGATTTAAGGCGGTGACTCATGCCTATGAGGTTTTGAGTGACGAGGGTTCACGTCGTCAATACGACATGGGCGGGCAGAGCCCATTCGGTGACTCTGGTTTCGGCGGCTTCGGTGACATTTTTGACACATTCTTTGGTGGCGGCGGTCAGCGTGGCCCTCGTTCACGGGCTGAAAGAGGTCAAGACGCACTCATTCGAGTGGAGATGACCCTCGAAGAAGTAGTCTTCGGTGCAGACAAAAGCATCGAGGTGGACACCGCGATTCTGTGCGCCACTTGTGAGGGATCATGCTGCCGCCCCGGCACCAGTATGAGTGTCTGCGACGTTTGTCGCGGAGCCGGCCAGATTCAACGCCAGGTTCGTTCGTTGCTTGGCAACGTCGTGACCTCGCAGCCGTGCGGTGCCTGTCGCGGTTTTGGCCAGGTTATCCAGGATCCATGCCTCGACTGTCGCGGTCAGGGGCGCGTGCGCGCACGCCGCAACATCGACCTTGCCGTTCCTGCCGGTGTCGAGGACGGACTTCGTCTGCAGCTCGCCGGCCAGGGCGAGGTCGGTTTCGCAGGAGGTCCAAACGGTGACCTCTACGTAGACATCGCTGTTGCCCCGCATGAAGTATTTGGTCGAGCCGGTGACGACCTCACCGCGACGGTTGAGGTTCCACTTCACGATGCCGTGCTAGGTGGTTTCGCCAAGATTCAAACCTTCGATGGCGAAATTGAAATCGAAGTTGCCTCTGGCCAGCAGACCGGCGACGTGCTAACCGTCAAGGGCAAGGGTGTAACCCGTCTGCGCGGCTCTGGACGAGGAGACCTAAAGATCGCATTCCAGGTCATCACTCCGAGCAAGCTCGACTCAAAGCAGAAGGAACTATTCCGCAATCTGGCAAAGCTTCGCAAGAACGACTCAATCAGACTCGTCAAGCACCAGCAGGGTTTCTTTGCCGGAAAGCGTCGCTAATGGTTGAACCGCTTTTTCGCATGGATTTTGCCGTTCCACCGGCACCGGGTTTGGCCGTCACACTTGGAGGTTCAGAGGGCAAGCATGCGGTTAATGTTCGCCGTTTGCGCGTCGGTGAAGGGCTTCAACTGTCCGACGGCAATGGGCTAAGAGTTCGAGGTGTTGTGGCTTCGCTCGCTAACGGCTCGCTTACCCTAAACGTGGCTGAGGTGACTCAGGAGGCTCCACCAGCCCTGAAACTAACCCTCGTTCAGGCTCTCGCAAAGGGTGACCGTGACGAATTGGCGATTCAGGCTGCGACCGAACTGGGTTGTTGGGCGGTGGTTCCTTGGCAGGCCGACCGTTCGATTTCGAAATGGGAGGGCCCGAAGGTCGCCAAGAGCGTCGAACGCTGGCAGACCATCGTTGGCGAAGCCGCCAAGCAGTCTTTGAGGGTCTTCGAACCGGTGGTGAGTCAACCGGTCAGCTCTAAGCAACTCGGAAACCTGATCGCAGATTTCGATTTGGTGCTGATTCTTGACCCAACTGCTCAGCAGGGACTCGGTGCAATCAACTTCGATGCTTCACACCAATCTGTCGCAGTCATTGTTGGCCCAGAGGGCGGCATCAGCGAACAAGAACTCGAAGCATTGGAACTTGCAGGGGCAACGCGGGTGCACCTTGGTGAACCGATTCTGCGCACCTCGACGGCCGGAGTAGCCGCGATTGCAGTCATCCAGTCAAAGTTAGGTTTCTGGAGTTAGCCTGAACATGGAGGATTCGATGAATCAAAATGACTGCATCTTTTGCAGAATCGCCAGCAAAGAGATTTCGGCTAAGCTCGTTGGCGAAAATGACCTTGCGATTGCTTTCTGGGATGTTTCGCCGCGCCAACCGCTGCACATTCTGGTGATTCCAAAGATGCATTACGCGAATGTTGCCGAGCTCACTCTCAAGGACGAGGCCTCGCTGCTTGCAGTCATGAAGCTTGGTGCAGAACTCGCCGTTCAATTCGCTGATGACAGCTTCAGGATCTCTTTCAATACCGGTGCGGCCGCTGGGCAAACGGTTTTCCACGCTCATGGACACTTGACCTCGAAAACCCCGAGAGAACAAATTGCCTAAGGAATCTGCGGAGCGCATGGTCTCAGAGCGAATTGAGATCGAGGGTGTCTTGATGGTCGCCCTTTTCGGAACCGAGGATCGCCTATTGAAGACTCTCGAATCAACCTATCCACAGGTTGAGGTGCACGCGCGAGGCAACAGTGTGGTGTTGAAGGGGTCGGCTTCTCAGGTCGCGGCAGCTAAAAATCTTGTCGAAGAAATGGTGCACCTAATCCAAGCTGGCAAAGAACTCTTGCCACAGGATCTAACTCGCTCGGCGAAGATGATTGAAAATGGCAACCTAAAACCGGCGGATGTTCTGAGTCAGAGCATCATTAGCTCTCGCGGAAAAACTATCCGCCCTAAGACTCTTGGTCAAAAGACCTATGTCGACGCCATCGACGAGAACACCATTGTCTTCGGAATTGGCCCAGCCGGAACCGGAAAGACCTATCTCGCCATGGCCAAGGCCGTTCAGGCGCTTCAGCGCAAAGAAATTAGCCGCATCATTCTGACCAGGCCAGCCGTTGAAGCCGGTGAAAAACTTGGTTTCTTGCCGGGAACCCTGAACGACAAGATTGATCCATACCTTCGTCCGCTATTCGACGCTCTACACGATATGCTCGACCCCGAGTCGATTCCCAAGCTGATGACCTCGGGAACCATCGAGGTAGCCCCCTTGGCCTACATGCGTGGTCGCACGTTAAATGATGCCTTCATTATCCTTGACGAGGCTCAGAACACGACTCCCGAACAAATGAAGATGTTCCTGACTCGACTCGGGTTTAACTCCAAGATGATTGTTACCGGCGATGTGACTCAAATAGATTTACCTAACGGCACCTCTGGGCTGAAGCTGGCTGCCGAGGTTCTTGCCGACGTCGAAGACATGCACTTTTCGATTCTCTCGGCCGAAGACGTGGTGCGACACAATCTCGTGGCCAAGATTGTCGATGCCTATGCCAAACATGACGACGCCAAAATTGCCAAGAAAGCCGCGAATAATGCGGCGGCACAGAACCGCATTGCCAAGAAAACGAGTGACCAATGAGCATTGAAATCAACAACGAATCTGCCCTAGCCGTTGATGAGGTGCGCGTTCTTGCCTTGGCGACCTTTGCGCTCGATTACATGCACTTGCACCCAGACACCGACCTGGCGATAGTTTTCGTGGATGAGCCGGCAATGGAGGTGTTGCACATTCAATGGATGGATGAGCCAGGCCCAACCGACGTACTTAGTTTCCCGATGGACGAGCTTCGCCCAGGATCCGAGGGGCAGTTGACCCCAGCCGGTCTTTTGGGGGACATCGTCGTCTGCCCACAGGTTGCGGCTGAGCAGGCCAAAACAGCCGGCCACGAGCCAATCAATGAGATCCTCCTTTTGACCACTCACGGAATCCTTCACCTACTCGGGTTTGACCACGCAGAGCCAGAAGAGGAAAAGGAAATGTTTGGTCTTCAGCGCGAGATCCTCGAGGCTTTTTATGCCCACGAAATCGGGGGCTAATTGCTTCAGATCGCCCTGTGGATTGCTCTCGCTCTCGCAGCACTAACTCTGCTCACTGCGATCACTAAGGCCGCGCTCGAGGCCGACGCCGAGCAGTCACGAAAGGCCGAGAGTCTTAGTTTTGTTCGACTAACACTCACTGGAGTTTTCGGAGTAGTAGTCGGGGAGGCCTTCACCCCCGTACGTGTCGTCTGGTGGCTTGCGGCGGTAATGTCGGTCGGTTTGATGTTTGCCCTGCTAATCGGCTCGCAGGTCGCCAGTCGAAAACTGGGTCATCTCAAATTCGGAATTGGCCTTGCTCGCTTTTTTATGCCAATGATCAATTCGCTTCATTTGCTCTTCACTCCGCTTTCTTTGCCGAAGAACGAAAAGCCAGAGGAGTTCGAACAGGAGCTCCTAGATTCGGTCGAAGAGTTTGGCGAGACGATAGTTCGTGAGGTTATGGTCCCTCGAATCGATATGGCGACCGTGAGCGCAGATGCAAACCTCACCAAGGCGATGTCAACATTCCTGGCCCGAGGATACTCACGTCTTCCGGTCGTCGGCAGCGATATCGACGATGTCAGGGGAGTGCTCTACATCAAGGACGTGGCCCGGCTTCTTCACGAAAACCCGAGCAGCATGGATGGCACACTTGTATCGGCTATCGCTCGACCGGCAATATTCGTGCCAGAGTCAAAACCCGTAGACGTTTTGCTTCGCGAAATGCAAACGAGCTCACGCCACATTGCAATCATCATCGATGAATATGGCGGTGTTGCCGGCTTGGCAACCATGGAGGACGTGATCGAAGAGATCGTGGGTGAAATCTCGGACGAGTATGACCGAGACATTGCTGACGTGGAAACCTTGGATGATGGAACCCTGCGGGTTAACGCCCGATTCTCGCTCTTTGAGCTCGGCGAACTGTTTGAGCTAGAACTTGAAGACGAGGATGTCGATAGCGTCGGTGGCCTGTTGACCAAAGAACTAGGTAAGCTTCCAAAGCGCGGCGATCAGGTGAGCGTGAGCGGTTTGACGCTCACCGCCGACCGCATCGAGGGCCGTCGCAAGAGACTGCTCACGGTAATAGTCAATAAACAGCAGGATTTGGCCGACATTCAGTCTGCCTTCGAGTCAATCGAGCAGGAGAAATAATGTCCGAGCACAGATCTGGGTTTGCTTCCTTTGTAGGTCGCCCAAACGTAGGAAAATCAACACTTACCAACGCGCTTGTGGGTGAAAAGATCGCTATCACCAGCGCGAAACCACAGACTACTCGTCGGGCCATCCGTGGCATTGTTCACCGTGATTACGGGCAGCTCATCCTGGTCGACACCCCCGGCCTGCACCGTCCACGAACGCTGCTCGGGCAGCGTCTGAACGATCTCGTCGAGCAAACGCTCGGCGATGTTGACGTGATCGGTTTTTGCATTCCAGCAAATGAGAAAATCGGGCCCGGAGACAACTTCATCAACGAGCAATTGAATGAGTTTCGTCGGGCCAAACTGGTCGCGGTTATTACCAAGAGCGAATTGGTTAGCCCCGAGCAGCTCGCGGAACAACTCTTAGCCGTGTCGCAGCTCAGAGACTGGCGGGCAATTGTTCCGGTGTCTGCGGTTGCCGAAGATCAGCTCGAGGTTCTGACCAAGGTCCTCATCGATCTTCTTCCTGAGTCACCGGCTCTATATCCGCCAGAGGCGGTGACCGATGAAACTCTAGAAAACCGAATCTGTGAGCTGATTCGAGAGGCCGCTCTCGAGGGTGTTCGAGACGAACTTCCGCACTCCATCGCGGTGACCATCGACGAAATGTCGCGACGGAAAGGGCAGAACCTGACTGACATTCACGCCAACATCTTTGTTGAGCGTGACAGCCAAAAGGGAATCATTATCGGTCACAAGGGATCCCGATTGATCGATGTCGGAAAGCGCTCTCGACTCGAAATTGAAAAGCTTATCGGCCACAAGGTTTTTCTCGGTCTTCGGGTGAAGGTTGCCTCGGAATGGCAGCGAGACCCGAAACAACTGGGCAAGCTCGGCTTCTAGTGCTAACCTGAAATGGTGTTCTTCGGTCTCCTACTTAGTGGCCGCGACGAGGCCTAAACCGGCCTTCCTCGTCGCGGAGCCTTCTGCTGGCTGACCCAACACTCATCAAGGAAGAACTTTCTCATGGAAAACACCCAGCGCCCATCGGGCATGCCGGTTCACAAATACCTCCCGTTTCACGAGCAGATCACGGTTGAACTGCCCGATCGAACCTGGCCAGCCAAGCGAATCACCGAGGCGCCTCGCTGGTGTGCGGTTGACCTCCGCGACGGAAACCAGGCACTCATCGACCCAATGAGCCCAGAGCGCAAGCTAAAGATGTTCAAGCTTCTGGTCCAAATGGGCTACAAGGAGATAGAGGTAGGCTTCCCGTCGGCCAGCCAGACCGACTTCGACTTCGTTCGCATCCTTATCGAAGGCGGGCACATCCCTGAAGATGTCACAATTCAGGTTTTGACCCAGGCTCGTGACGCACTTATTGAACGAACCTACGAGTCACTCAAGGGTGCAAAAAAGGCGATTGTCCACTTCTATAACTCGACTTCTGTGTTGCAGCGCCGCGTGGTCTTCAATCAAGACAAGCAGGGCATCATGGACATTGCCCTTGCCGGGGCTCGAAAGTGCCGTTCCATGGAGTCCCTGATTCCTGAGACCGACGTTTACTATGAGTATTCACCCGAGTCCTACACCGGCACCGAGCTCGAGTATGCCGTTGAGGTTTGCAATGCCGTAATCGAGATCATCGACCCGAAGCCAGACCACCAGATGGTAATCAACCTTCCGGCGACCGTCGAGATGGCGACGCCCAACGTTTATGCAGATTCGATTGAATGGATGCACCGAAACATCGCCCGCCGCGACAGCATTCTGATTTCGCTTCACCCGCACAATGACCGAGGAACCGCGGTTGCCGCTGCTGAATTGGGTTACCTAGCTGGCGCCGATCGAATCGAAGGCTGCCTGTTTGGCAACGGTGAGCGAACCGGAAACGTCGACCTAATCACCCTCGGTCTAAACCTATTCAGCCAGGGAATCGACCCACACATCGATTTCAGCAATCTAGATGAAATCAAGCGCACCGTCGAATATTGCAACCAGCTGCCGGTTCCTGAACGTGCACCTTACGGCGGCGACCTCGTCTACACCGCCTTCTCTGGCTCGCACCAGGATGCGATCAAAAAGGGCTTTGAGCTCATGCACAGCGAGGCAGAGACCAAGGGTGTCTCGGTTGACGACCTGGTTTGGGCTGTGCCATACCTACCGATTGATCCGAAGGACGTCGGCCGCTCTTATGAAGCCGTCATTCGCGTCAATTCCCAGTCGGGCAAGGGCGGCGTTGCCTACCTATTGAAGACCGATCACAGCCTCGACCTTCCTCGAAAGCTGCAAATCGAGTTCTCTCGCGTCGTGCAGAACAAGACCGACCAGGATGGTGGCGAAGTTTCTTCGGCCAAGCTCTGGGATATCTTTATCGATGAATATCTTCCTGCCCCGGCAGACCGCATCGAACTAAAGTGGGGTCGCTTCGAGCTCAAGAAGATGCGAACCGAAAGCAACATGGATGGGCACGTAGAGCTAGACATCGTGCTTCGTGACGGCGCCGGTGAGCTTCAGGCAAAGGGCAACGGAAACGGCCCAATCTCAGCGTTCCTCAACGTGCTCGAGCAGCAGGGGGTCAACGTTCGCCTGCTTGACTATGTCGAACACACGCTAAGCGAGGGCGGCGACGCCCAGGCTGCGGCCTACGTCGAGCTTGAGATCGACGGCAAGACTCTCTGGGGCGTCGGCATCGATGGAGACATCTCAACGGCGTCGCTCAAGGCGGTTATTTCGGCGGTTAATCGAGCGCTGCGAGCCTAATCAGTTCATCGAGTTCCCCCGATAGTTCAGGCTATCGGGGGATACTTATTCGGTGCCAACATACAAGGATGAAGCCGTAGTGCTGCGAACCCACAAACTGGGTGAAGCAGACCGCATCGTCACGATGTTGTCGCGCTATAACGGTCAAATTCGCGCCGTTGCAAAGGGTGTTCGTCGAACTGGATCAAAGTTTGGTTCGCGACTTGAGCCATTCATGGTCGTCGAGGCGCAGTTTTATGAGGGTCGAACTCTCGACATCGTGAATCAGGCCGAAACCATCGGGGCCTACGGTCGCGAAATCATCGAAGACTATCGAACCTACACAGCAGCCACGGTGATGGTCGAGACCGCCGAGAAACTCACCGGCGAAGATTCGACCCCTCAGCAATACCTGCTCTTAGTCGGAGCCTTGCGTTCCCTGGCCAACAAAGAGCACGATGCCTCACTGATTCTCGACTCTTACCTGCTTCGCGCGCTTTCAATTGCCGGCTGGGCGCCAAACTTTGTTGACTGCGCCCGATGTGGCGACCCCGGCCCTCACCAGGCCTTCGTGATGCAACTCGGCGGCGTGGTCTGCAGAGACTGTCGGCCGGCCGGTGCTGCCGTAATCGACCCGCTCACCGGCGAATTGCTCGGCGCGCTACTCGCTGGCGACTGGGCAATTGCCGATGTAGCCCCCGAGAGCATCCGCGGTGCTGCATCGGGTATCGTTTCTGCTTATAGCCAGTGGCACATCGAACGCGGCCTGAAGTCTTTGCAACATATGGAGCGACAATGAATGATTTTGCCCCCGTGCAGAGGCCGGGTCTAGAGCTTCCGCACTTTCCTTCAGGTTCAGTGCCCAAGCACGTTGCAATCGTCATGGACGGCAACGGTCGATGGGCGAACGAGCGCGGCTTGACTCGTGTCGAGGGTCACAAAGCCGGCGAGGCTGCCCTCTTAGATGTGGTTGCCGGGGCGCTAGAGGCCGGGGTCAAGAACCTGACGGTTTATGCCTTCTCAACCGAGAACTGGAAGCGATCGCCCGAGGAAGTTCGCTTTCTGATGGGCTTCAATCGCGAGGTGCTCCGCAGGCGCAGGGATCAGCTAAATCAGTGGGGAGTGCGTATTCGCTGGGCAGGTCGCCGGCCAAGGCTATGGCTCTCGGTTATTGACGAACTAAAGGCAGCTGAGAAGCTCACTGAAAACAACTCTGAGCTCACTCTCACCATGTGCGTGAACTATGGTTCACGAATCGAAATCACCGATGCCATCAACGCAATAACCCAGGATGTGGCCGCCGGCAAGGTCAAGCCCGGCTCAATCACCGATAAGAGTTTTGCAAAGTATCTCAACTCCAGCTTTCTGCCGGATGTTGATCTCTTCATCCGAAGTTCAGGCGAGCAGCGCACCTCTAACTTTTTGCTATGGCAGTCGGCATATGCGGAGTTCGTCTTTATGGATACCCTCTGGCCCGATTTCAATCGTGAGTCGCTTTGGGCGGCTATCGAGCAATATGTGAGCCGAGACCGCAGATTTGGTGGCGCCATTGACAAGCCAAAATCGGGCAAGGCAAAGTAGACTAATAACTTCGAACAAGTGCCAGGCATCCAGCTTGGGCAAGGAGTTTAAGTGGCTACCCCAAATCGTCTAGATTCAGTAATTTCTCTCGCAAAGCGCCGTGGATTCGTCTTTCAGGCCGGCGAAATCTATGGCGGTAGCCGTTCGGCATGGGATTACGGACCTCTCGGAGTCGAACTCAAAGAAAACATCAAGAAGCAGTGGTGGAGAACCGTAGTTCAGAGCCGTGAAGACATCGTCGGCCTAGATTCTTCTGTCATTCTTCCTCGCAAGGTTTGGGAGGCCTCGGGACACGTTCGCGAGTTTTCTGACCCACTCATCGAGTGCACCGCTTGCCACAAGCGCTTCCGTCAGGATCACCTCGAAGAAGCTTTCGAAGAGAAAAAGGGTCGTGCCCCAGAGAGCATGAACGACATTGCCTGCCCGAATTGTGGCGGCAAGAACATCTGGACCGAACCGAAGGCATTCAACGGCCTGCTTCAGACCTTCCTTGGTCCAGTAGCAGCCGAAGAGGGCTTGCACTATCTTCGACCTGAAACCGCTCAGGGCATTTTTGTGAACTTTGCCAATGTTTTGGGCGCCGCTCGCATGAAGCCACCGTTCGGCATCGGGCAGATCGGAAAATCATTCCGAAACGAAATCACCCCGGGAAACTTCATTTTCCGCACCCGCGAGTTCGAGCAGATGGAGATGGAATTCTTCGTCGAGCCTGGCACCGATGAAGAGTGGCATGACTACTGGATCGAACAGCGAATGAACTGGTACACCGATCTTGGCATCAACCCAGACAACCTTCGACTCTATGAGCACGCCAAGGAAAAGCTTTCGCACTATTCGAAGCGAACCGTTGACATCGAGTATCGCTTTGGCTTCCAGGGCAGCGAGTTCGGCGAACTAGAAGGCATTGCTAACCGCACCGATTTCGACCTGAGCACTCACTCACGTGAGTCTGGTGTCGACCTCAGCTACTTCGATCAGGCGAAGGGCGAGCGTTGGACTCCATACGTGATCGAGCCGGCCGCCGGCCTAACTCGTTCGTTGATGGCCTTTCTGGTGGATGCATATCACGAGGATGAGGCCCCGAACACCAAGGGTGGCGTAGACGTTCGCACCGTGCTCCGTCTCGACTACCGTTTGGCTCCGGTCAAGGCAGCTATTTTGCCACTCTCGCGCAACGAAGATCTTTCACCGGTCGCACGCAACCTTGCACAGGAACTCCGCGGCTATTGGAACATCGACTTTGATGACTCTGGTGCTATTGGCCGCCGCTATCGTCGTCAGGACGAGATCGGCACGCCGTTCTGCGTCACCGTTGACTTTGAAACCTTGGATGACCAAGCCGTGACTGTTCGCGAACGAGACACTATGCAGCAGGAGCGAGTGTCGCTGTCTAAGCTGCGCGAATATCTAGGCGCGAAGCTAGTTTCCTAAGCAAACATGACTCAGCAGACCTCGGCGCCGGCACTTCAGTACGGCAAGATTGCGATCAAGACCCCAGTGGTCTTGGCGCCGATGGCTGGCATCACAAACACGGCCTTCCGCTTGCTTTGTCGCGAGTTTGGCGGCGGGCTATATGTTGCCGAAATGGTCACATCAAGGGCTTTGGTTGAGCGCAACGAAGAGTCACTACGACTCGTCGGGCACCACCCTTCCGAAGAAATCAGGTCGGTGCAGCTCTATGGAGTCGATCCGAAGACCATAGCCGAGGCAGTGACCATTTTGGTTGCTGAAGATCGGGCAGATCACATCGACCTGAATTTTGGTTGCCCGGTGCCAAAGGTCACTCGAAAGGGTGGAGGCGCCGCACTTCCTTGGAAGCAAGATTTGTTCTCGTCGATTGTCAACGCCGCGGTCAAGGCTGCCGGAGATATTCCGCTCACGGTCAAAATGCGCAAGGGCATCGATGACAATCACCTAACCTATCTTGACGCCGGCAAGGCCGCCAGGGATGCTGGCGTGACCGCAATCGCGCTTCACGGTCGAACCGCGTCCGAATATTATTCGGGCCAAGCTGACTGGAGTGCAATCGCAAGTTTGCGCGAAGCTCTGCCTGATGTGCAGGTTCTCGGAAACGGCGACATCTGGTCTGCTGCCGATGCCATTCGAATGATGCGTGAGACGGGTGTCGACGGGGTAGTGGTTGGCAGGGGTTGCCTGGGTCGGCCTTGGCTATTCGGCGATCTGCAGGCCGCATTCGACGAATATCAGCGTGATCCAAACTCGAATGCCGCCATCAATCCGATCCAACCGAACCTCGGTGAAGTCGCAGATGCCTTCAAGCGTCACGGTGAATTGCTGGTTGATTTCTTCGAGGATGAGGCCAAGGCCTGCCGCGACATCCGAAAGCACGTGGCTTGGTATTTCAAGGGCTACCCGGTTGGTGGAGAGTTCCGAGCTTCACTAGCTCAGGTTGAGTCACTTAGCCACATGGATGAAATCCTTGGAACCCTAGATCGAACCCAACCGTATCCCGGCGAAGAGGCCGAAGGGCCTCGCGGTCGCTTGGGTGGGGCAAAGCAGACTGCTTTGCCAGAGAACTGGCTGGACTCGCGCGAATTAGTCGGCGATCAGCGCAAGGTTTTGCTTGAGGCAGAGCTTTCTGTCTCGGGAGGATAAATGGACAACCGTCATTCCTCAGAATTCGGCTACTCCGATTTTGACCGCGAGAGATTTCTTCCTGAAGAGCGTTCGGCGGGTGCCAGACGCGGTGAATTTGCAAGAGATAGAGCCAGAGTGGTTCACTCATCCGCGCTTCGTCGCCTTGGCGCAAAGACACAGGTGTTGAGCCCATCTGGAGGCGATTTCGCTCGCACGCGTCTGACTCATTCACTCGAGGTGGCTCAAATCGGTCGTGAGATGGCAATCGATCTGGGTTTGAACGCCGACATGGTCGATATGGCTTGTTTGGCACACGACCTTGGACATCCTCCATTTGGTCACAACGGCGAAAAGGCACTCGACGCCTGGTCGAAAGCTTTTGGCGGCTTCGAGGGCAATGCCCAAACTCTGCGCCTGCTAACTCGAATCGAGCCCAAGGTAATCACCGCAGAGGGGCGCTCATACGGGTTGAATCTGACCCGAGCAAGCCTGGATGCCACCTGCAAGTATCCTTGGCGCCGAATAGAAGCGGTTGCCGAGCAAGGTGCTGACAAGTCGGTGAAGTTTGGGGCCTATGAGGATGACCTCGAAGTCTTCGAGTGGTTGAGGCTCGAAGCGCCCACCGGAGTAAAGAGCGTTGAAGCTCAGGTGATGGACTTTGCCGATGACGTTGCATATTCGGTTCACGATTTCGAGGATGCCATCGTGTCGAAATTTATCGACGTGCGAGTGTTGGCCGACGCCGCTGGTGAGGCAGAGTTGCTTGAAAAGATCAGTAATTGGAATGGCGGTTCGATTTCGAAGACCGCCCTAGCTGAGGCGCTGCAGCGACTTAGATCCCAGCACTATTGGCTGACCGAGTTTGACCACTCGCCAGCCGGTTTGGGAACTCTCAAAAACCTAACCTCGGCGCTGATTGGTTCTCTGGTCAGCAGAACCGTAGATGCCATCATGGATGCGTCACCGGCAGACTCTTTGGCACGATATGGTTCGTTGCTGGTCATTCCCTTCGAAGTTCAGGCCGAGATCTCAGTGCTCAAGGGCATTGTGTCGGCCTTCCTGATGTCGAGCGAGGCCAGGCGTCCGCTCTATGAATGGCAACGAGGGTTGCTGACTGAACTTGCCGATGCACTGCTCGCGTCTAATGGAGCAAATCTCGACTCATATAGCTCGCAGGCTTGGCTTCTGGCACACGATGAGGTGGCCAAGCATCGAGTGATCGTTGACCAAATCGCCTGTCTCACAGATCAAAGCGCTCTAACCCTTCATCACCGTCTAGTCGGCACGATTCCAAAATAGGATTGGTGAAATGGCAGGCAAAATTAGGGCTAGAGATATCGAGGAAGTCAAGTCTCGATTGAACATTGCCGATGTCATCGGTGAGTATGTTTCGCTGCGACCAGCCTCGGCGGGCTCGCTAAAGGGTCTTTGTCCATTTCACGACGAAAAGTCGCCATCTTTCAACGTTAGGCCTGCGCAAGGCTTCTATCATTGCTTCGGCTGCGGTGAAGGCGGCGATGTCTATAAATTTGTTCAGCAAATGGATCAGCTGAACTTCACCGAGGCGGTTGAAAAACTTGCTTCGCGAATCGGTTTCGAACTCTCCTATGAAGAAGGTGGCGCAAGCCCTGAGCAGGGGCACAAGGCCCGGCTTCTCGAGGCAAACAACGCCGCCGCCGCTTTCTATCAGTCGCAGCTGATGACAGACGCAGCAATCCCGGGCAGAGAGTTTCTCAAGGGCAGGGGATTCGATAAGTCAGCCGCCGAGCAGTTTGGCATCGGCTTCGCTCCAAAGGGTTGGAACAACCTCTTCGACCACCTGACCAAACTCGGTTTTACGATCGAAGAGCTCGTCTCGGCCGGGCTGGTGACCAAGAGCGATAGAGGCGCCTACGACAAATTCCGTGGAAGATTGATCTGGCCGATCCGAGACACGACCGGCCAGGTGATCGGTTTCGGGGCACGCAAGTTGTTTGAAGACGACCAGGGGCCGAAATATCTGAACACGAGTGACACCTTGGTCTACCACAAATCGCAGGTTCTCTACGGAATCGATCTGGCGAAGAAAGATATCTCAAAGCAGCAGCGCGTCGTCGTGGTCGAGGGCTACACAGACGTGATGGCCTGTCACCTTGCCGGGGTTACCACCGCGGTTGCGACCTGCGGAACTGCATTCGGCGACGAACACATCAGAATCATCAACCGGATGCTCTCTGCTGACAAGGATGTTCCAGCCGAGGTTATTTTCACCTTCGATCCGGATGCCGCTGGTCAGAAGGCGGCCATGCGCGCGTTCGCGGATTCAGCTAAATTCACGGCTCAAACCTTCGTCGCGGTTGGCCCGGATGGTTTAGATCCATGTGATCTCAGAACTGCGAAGGGTGATGAGGCTGTTCGCGCGATGATCGAGGTTAAGAAACCGCTATTTGAATTTGCTATCAAGCAGAAACTCGCGAAATTTGACCTTTCAACGATTGAAGGTCGGGTCGCGGCAGCCAGAGCGGCTGCTCCGGTCGTCGCCGGCATCACAGACCCGGCGATGCGCCCGGCTTACACTCGCGAGCTCGCCGGTTGGGTCAACCTCGACGGCAACGATGTCTCGGCCTTGGTCGAAGCTGCGGCTAAGGCAGGTCGTCAAAACGCGGTGGCTGAAATGCGTCGCGACCAGTCACCCCAGAGGCCACCGATGGATCAAGATGCTCCTCCCGAGGACGCCGGCGAGCAGGCACCTGCAACCCCGATCAATCTAAACGACCCGATCACCAGGTTTGAGCGCCAAACACTCGAGGTCTTGGTCCAGTTGCCTTTGACTTACAACGCAGACCAGCTTGCGAAAATCTGCAAGGCAGGCATGAGTGTCTCGGAGCACAATGCGATTCTTCGGGCAATCCAAGCTAGTTCTGCTGAGCAAGGCAGCCAAACTTGGCTCAACACGGTTGCCTCAAACACTCCGCCCGCGCTTCACCAGATTCTGCGCGAAATAGCGGCGCAGACCCTGCCGGCCGCCGACGAGGACGGCCTGGTTCGTTATGGGCAGGGCGTTGTCACCCGGGCAATAACGAACGCCATCGCACGCGAGAAGGCAGACCTTCTTGCCCAGCTCAGACGAGTAGAGCCGGGTTCGATCGAGTCGGCAGAGGTGCAGCGAAAGTTGATGCTGTTAGAAGCTGAGCGAAGGGCGCTCTAGGTGACTGTCAAGCCGAATGTTGCGGTGTCTCCAAAATCAGAGGCCCAGTATTTGGCCGCGATCGCGCTTGGCGGGGGAGTCGCAGCCGATTTGGGTCGCGACACCAACGGGCTCGTGTGGACTGATAGCTCGGATTCCCAAGGATTGCTGGTCGCTCTGCAGTCACACCCAGGCATCGAATGGGTGCAGTTGCCATTTGCCGGGGTTGATAATTTTTCACAGGTATTCGAGTGGGCGGTTGAGTCTGGGCGTGAAATCAGGTTCACATCTGCCAAGGGCGCCTATCGCGAACCGGTTGCAGAGCACGCCCTGATGCTAGCCCTGGCTCTGGCCCGCATTTTGCCTGAGAGAATTAGGGCGGAATCATGGGGTCGAAAGTATGCCGACACCCTTTTTGACTCAAATGTTCTCATTATCGGCGGTGGCGGAATCGCCGAGGAACTCATCCGTTTGCTAGCTCCGTTTCGATGCTCGATCACTGTGGTTCGTCGCCAGGTTGATCTCGCCCTCGGAGATGCCTCGGTGCTAAGCCTTGATAGCTTGGACCAAGCGCTGCCTCTGGCCGATTTCGTCTTCATCGCTTCAGCACTAACTAACGAAACCAAGGGGCTGTTTGATGACCAACGCTTCGAGTTGATGAAATCCAGTGCCTATCTGATTAACATCGCCCGCGGTGGAATTGTTCAGTCAGCTGCACTTGAAAAGGCTCTTCGATCAGGTCTTATTGCCGGCGCGGGAATCGACGTGACCGACCCTGAGCCTCTGCCAACCAATCACTCGCTTTGGTCTGTGCCGAATCTCATCATCACCCCGCACACTGCCGACACGCCAGAAATGTGCCTGAGACTGCTGTCCGCCAGAATTGTCAGCAATATCGAAAATCTGATCGCCGGCGACCCGCTTATTGGTTCGGTAAATCTCAAACTCGGCTACTAAATCTGCTTTAGTGTCACTCGAACTCAAAATCTTTGGTAATGTTGACTAGTCGCGAAAGCAACATTCCTCGGTAGCTCAATTGGCAGAGCAATCGGCTGTTAACCGATAGGTTCTTGGTTCGAGTCCAAGCCGGGGAGCCAATCTTTCTGAAACCAGGAGGCCACGTGATTCAGTGGATCCAAGGTCATAAGTGGCTCTCTCCAATCATCCTTGCAACTTCTCTTTTCGTTGCATTTGGCCTTCTTGATTTCACAATCCAAGGTCCAAAGTCACTGATTCCAGGGCTAATTTTCGCTATTTCACTCGCGATTGCGGCAAAGCTTCCGCGCCTTTCAATTCCACTTATCGCGATTGCGACCCTAGTTGAAATCCTGCTGTCGCTCAGGCCCGTGGCCGCTGGTTTGATTGCCTGTGGAACATTGTTCGTGATCGCCGTTTTTGCTCCGCAATTCTGGCGCCGAATCGCACTCTTCGTCGCCCTGGCATCCGGTGTCGCCATGAGCTGGTATGTCAGTTTTACGCTGCCAATTAGCACCGACGTATACGGTCTGTTGCTGCTAAATGATGCCGGTCGATTCACCGCCGTTTTGCTTAGCTTGGCGGTGGTCTTCTCGTTCAACTGCCTGTTCTGGATTCTCGGTCGACTTGGTGGCACGCAGTATTTCCACGTCGGTTCGAGCCAGGATAAGGCGGTGGCCAACCGCAAGCAGGCCGAGTTGGCAATTCAAATTGCCGAACAGAACGAACGCCTCGAAATCGCTCGTGACATCAACGAATTGATTATTCAAAAGGTCACCGCGGTCATCAGTTTGGCCGATGGTGGCGCCTATGCAGTCAAGGCAGACGCGACCGCGGGTCTTCGTTCGCTGGAACGCGTGGCCCTGAGCGCGCGCGATGCTCACACCGAGCTTCGTCGCCTCTATGACATGCTGCATCGCGAACACACCGTGAATGCGGCTCCGCCGGGCTTGGATGACCTGCAGCCATTGATGGTGACCTATCGTGAGTTCGGTTTCAACGCTTCGCTAAAGCACGAAGGTCCGCGCTTCGAAATCAACGAAGGTGCATCCTTGACGATCTTCAAACTGGTTTTCGATGCCTTGGAGAACGTCAAGAAACACACCCCGGTCGGCACAGATGTAACCGTTGACTTTTCCTGGGTCGACGACGGAATGCAGCTTTTGATCAAAGACAACGGCATTGAGGTTGCCAATCGCGGCTTGCTCGATCTTGAGGCAACCGGATACACCGTCGAAGATGATCTGAAGGCTCTCGTCGAGCCGATCACTGGCCCGGGTTTCACAGCTATGCGTGAACGAGCTGCGATCTATGGTGGCTCGGTCGAGGTCACCAAGGTTCCGGGTGTAGGTTTCACCGTTTCGGCAATTTTCCCAAGACTTCGCGAGTTCGCAGCGATCGCTCCGCAGAGACGCTAATGGGGCACGAACTCAGAATTGGGCTCGTCGACGGCGATGACGACATCCGTTTCGGACGACGCCAGGTCATTGATTCGCAAGCCGATCTAAAGGTTGTTCTCGAGGATGGCACCCTTACCGGTGCACTTGAGCGCGTTCCGGAGGCGCTGATCGATGTCTTGGTGATTGACCATCGGCTTCGCGGTGGCGATGGAATTCAACTGGCAACCTCGCTCATAGCAAAGTTGTTGGAGGACGATGCCAAGATACCTCCGATTATCATGACCGGCTCCTATTTCTCCCCGGAACTCCAGCTCGCCTCAATGCGAGCCGGCGCCACCGATTTAGTCACCCAGGACTCTTCGCCCGTGGAATTGCTGAAGGCCATCAGATCGAGTGTCGCCAAAGAGGATCAGCCAGACTACAAGGCGCTGCGCGAGTTCTTGGATCAAATGCAGCACACCAAGACCGCTTCACCAGAATTCCTGCTAAAGCTAGGCGAACTGACCGAAAAAGAGAAGTGGGTGCTTGATCTTTTCGCCTCGGGAGTGCCCCAGGATGAAGTGGCGCTTCAGTTAGATGCGCCTAAATATCGAGTGCGTCAGATTTTGCAGTCCGCGCAACGAAAATGCGGTTTCGCGACCCTGACTCAGCTCTTCCTTGCCCTCTATGAATCGGGTCTGCTTCGTGTCTAAGGCATCCCCGCTAACCACCATGTCGATTGGCGTCGGGCTGGCTACCGGACTCTACGGGATCTCCTTCGGGGCCCTGTCTACGGCAGCGGGCTTGAATGTTTGGCAAACTCAGGTGCTGAGCCTTCTGATGTTCAGCGGTGGTTCGCAGTTTGCCTTCATCGGCGTGATTGCTGCGGGTGGCCCAGCGGCGGTCGGCGCCGCGGTTGTATCGGCCTGGCTACTGGGGGTGAGAAACGGCTTCTATGCGATTCGACTCAACCCGGTTCTAGGTGCGATTGGGCTTAGACGTCTCGTTGCCGCGCAGCTCACGATCGATGAATCAACCGCGGTGTCAACCTCGCAAGAAGAAAGACCCGCCCAGGTCAAGGGATTTTGGCTCACCGGAGTGGCGGTATTCGTTTTCTGGAACCTAATGACTCTGCTGGGAGCAGTTCTTGGCAATGCCATTGGTGACCCAAAAGCCTGGGGGCTAGATGCGGCGGCTGCCGCAGCATTCCTGGGGCTGTTGTGGCCTCGCCTAAAGGAACGACAGTCTTTGGCAGTAGCCGCCTTGGCGTTTCTTGTCGCGGTCATCACAACTCCGTCGCTGCCGGCCGGGCTACCCGTGATTATTGCCGGTCTCGTCGCAGTGGTTGTCGGTGGCCTAAACCTCTTTGACAAGCGTCGGAGGGCATAACCGTGGAGATTTGGATCGGTATTTTGCTCGGTGCTGTTGCGGTGTATTCGTGGAAAATCTTCGGATATCTGGTGCCTCACACCGTTCTGGATAGTCCCAGAATTTCCAAAATCGCTGGACTTTTAACTGTTGCCCTGCTTTCTGCGCTCACGGGAGTGCAGATGTTGACATCTGGTTCGAGCATCTCGTTCGATGCAAGAATTCCAGCGATAGCGCTAGCAGCGATTCTGCTTCGATTCAAGGCGCCGTTTATCGTCATGGTCGCCGCTGCAGCTGCTCTCGCGGCGTTGATCAGGCTATTCGCCTAGCCTTCCAACTTATCCTTGCCCGGAAGCCAGCTAAGCCCAGGCTTTCCCCAGCCATTGTCGGCCACGATGTCAGTCGCGATTTCATGCCAAGGCTCGGCTAGTCGATCGACATATAAGATTCCATCCAGGTGGTCGAACTCGTGTTGAAAAATTCGAGCGAACCAGCCGTCTGCCTCAATAAAGACGGGCTTTTCATCCAGATCCACTCCGGTTATTGTCACGTTCTCGGCACGCTTCAATGGGAAACGTTCGCCGGGCACCGATAGACAGCCTTCGATTTCCGTGTCTTCGTCAGCCGGCTCATCGACTATTGGGCCGCGCTCTAGGACCGGGTTAATAATCACGCCGCGACGGTCGTTGCCTTCGTCGTCTGCGTAGTCATAGGTGAAAACTCTAAGGCCGACACCTACCTGCGGCGCCGCTAGACCAACGCCAGGAGCCTTGTCCATGGTTTCAAACATGTCGTCAACCAGCTGACGCAAACTGTCATCAAAACTAGTAACTTCGGCGGCGCGCTGATGCAGAACTGGCTCTCCGGTAATGCAGATAGGTCGAATAGTCATGAAGTAAATTTACCCGCAAACTTAGCTCAGAACCCCTTGAATTCGGGATAGAGTCTTCAGGTAGTTCAAGTTTGGAGGGACATGGGTCCGTCAGAGGGCTTTCGCTCGATAGCCATCCTGCTCGCGGTAGCCGCAGCGGTTGCGCTGGCCTATGGTGCCCACTTCCAAAATGCTGCGGTGGTTGCCGACAGCGCCCAAAAGGTGAAGAGCGCTGGTTCGCTTAGCCTGAAGCAGCTCATGTCGCTCATTTCTAGGCCTAAGTGGCTCTCAGGCACCGGTTTCATGGTTGGTGGCATCGTTTTGCAACTTGCCGCTCTGACCCTTGCACCGCTGATTGTCGTTCAGCCAGTCGGCGCAGTTGCCCTCGTAATCACCTCGCTCCTAAACGCTCGTTCAACGAAGACCCGCATCAGCAGGCCGACCTGGATCGCAGTTGGCTTTTGCACGATTGGAATCGCCGCCTTTGTCGCGATGGCTTCTGGGGTTGCCCACGAGGTGGTTATCAATGATGACCGTTTGCGCCAGGTTCTGGGCGTGCTGTTGACCATCCTGGTCATCTTTGGTGCGCTTTTCTTCACAATTGGCAAGCGGGCCCAGGCGCTCACCTACGTAGCCGGTGCCGGCGTTCTCTATGGTTTCGTGGCAACGCTTGCAAAGGTGGTCATCCAGCGCATCTATCAACAGCAGTTTGAAATTTTGACCCTGCTCTGCCTGGTTGCTTTGATTGGGGCGGTCAGCCTCGGTGGCTGGTTCGTTCAAAATGCCTACTCGTCAGGCCCACCAGACCTCGTGATCGCGGGGCTCACCGTGATTGATCCGTTGGTTGCCGTGAGCGTGGGCATTGTGATTCTCGGCGAAGCGCAATCGGCCAATATTCTTACGATTCTCGGTTGGCTGCTTTCAGCCGTGGTTGCAGTTATCGGCGTCTATTTGCTTTCGAAGGTTCACCCCGAGCTAGCCATAAAAGTGCCTCGACGCAAACATCTCGTCTAACCGACCAAAACTGCACTCGCGCGGTAAAATCACTAGGTAACCGCGAAACACTATTGAGAGATTTGGCGTGACCGAAGCTGCAAGCACCACAAAGAACAACGCTCCATTGACCGTTGTTATAGGTTGTGACACCTTCCCGCCCGACATTAACGGTGCGTCACGCTTCGCAGAACGTCTCGCCGGTGGCCTCGCTCGTCATGGCAACGATGTGCACATTATCGCGCCGGCTTTTGATAAAAACTTTGGCACTTTCACCGAAATCATCGACGGCTCGGCGATGACCGTGCATCGCATAAAGAGCTACAAGCTGCCTCAGCACAAGACTCTTCGCTGGATCTGGCCGTTTAACCTGCAGGCAAAGACTGCGAAGATTTTGCGTGAGGTTAAACCAGAGGCGGTTCACATTCAGTCGCATTTGATCATGGGTCGCGCTTTGGTAAAGAGCGCAAAAAAGCAAGGCATCCGCGTGCTCGCGACCAACCACATCATGCCTGAAAATCTGATCAAGTATTCGGTGATCATCCCTGGCTTCCTCGAGAAAACCGCGATGAGACTTGCCTGGGCAGACGCCGGGCGCATTCTGAAAAAGGTAGATTTTGTTACCACTCCAACCCGAAGAGCGGCTGAACTCCTGGAGGCCGCTGCGGGCGTGAAAAATGTCTTGGCAATCAGCTGCGGCATCGATGCCTCAAAGTTTGCTAACACAACACCAACCTCGAATGCCGAACCGCGAATCCTGTTCCTCGGTCGCCTCGATTATGAGAAGCACATTCACAACCTGCTAAAGGCCGTGGCCATGCTTCCAAAGTCATTGAACACCAAGGTTGAAATCGTGGGCGACGGTGGCGAACGCGAATACCTCCAGAATCTTGCCATGGAGTTGGGCATCGCGAAGAATGTCAAGTTCCTGGGCCACGTCAGTGAACAGGAGCTTCCTCTGGCTTACGAGCGGGCCACGCTTTTCGCCATGCCATCAATCGCTGAGCTTCAAAGCATCGCGACCATGGAGGCAATGGCCTCCGGTCGTCCTGTAGTTGCGGCTGACGCAATGGCTTTGCCGCACCTGGTTCACGATGGTGACAACGGTTATCTCTTCCAGCCAGATGATGTGGTTGAGTTCAGTGAGAAATTGAAGCGAGTGCTCACAGCCGAACCGGCCGAACTTGAACGACTTTCTGAAAACTCGCTTCACCTAATTCAGGCGCACGATATCGAGCGAACGATCACCATTTTCGAAGGCCTGTATCGCGGTGATGGAGCCGGTGCGGTCACCTCGGATGACAACAGCGAAGATTACAGTCTGCCGATTGGTCTGCTCAGCCCTGCACTTCACAATCGGGTTCAGGCCCTTCGTGAGCGTGCCCAGGCTCTTCGCGAAAGCGCTCAGGAGCTTCGTGGTCGAGTCGATGAAGCCAGAGACGAAGTTCGAGAAACCCTAAACGAACTGCGCGATGAGGCACTGGAGCGCACCAAGGCAGTCAACACCAGGGTCAAAAAATCAGCGAAGAAAACCGCCAGAAAGGCTCAGAGCGCTGTGGCACGCGCAACAGAGATCTTGAAGGGCGAAGACGACTAGTCTTAGTCGGACACCCTATTCGACCGATGGTCGAACTCAGGGGGCGTTAGCTCAGCCGGTTAGAGCAGCGGACTCATAATCCGTCGGTCGCGGGTTCAAGTCCCGCACGCCCCACCAAACACCTAGCGATTCGGCTAGTCGTTGACCTCAAGCAGGGGAACTCGGTTCAGGTTCGTTCCCAAGACGCTTAGGCCAAATAACTCCGGCTCAGATATTTCGAAGGGGTTCGCTGAGAGCACTACAAACTCGGCAGGTTGCCCAATCTCGAGCGTTCCGGTTCGCCTTGATTCCGCAAGTTGCCGGCAAACCCCTGACGTATAGGCCACTAGGGCCTCGCGGGTCGTCAAGGCCTGATGTTTAGTCCAACTCACGCCTCCCGGCAGACTGCGATTAACCGCTGTGGCGATGCCTTCTAGAGGCACGGGGCTGGAGACCGGCCAGTCGCTTCCGAAGGCGACGATCGCTCTTGAATCGGCAAGATCGCGCATTCGATACATTTTGTCAATGCGTTCGCGCCCGACCTGAGGAACGCAACTCAGAAGCTGACCATCCTCTCTTGCCCAGAGCGGTTCGAAGTTTGCCGTCACATTCAGCTGTCTAAACCTAGGAATGTCTTCATCCGAGACTAATTCGGTGTGGGCGATAACACCAGGAACCTTGGGCGAGACGGCTTCTATGGCATCAAGCGCCGCCCTGACACCGGCGTCACCGATGGCATGCAGGTGCAGCTGGTATCCAAGCTCATCTGCGTGCCTAGTGGCAGTCAGGAGCTCCTCCGGATCCCAGACCGGCTCACCGTGGGTGTGAACCTTTGGGCCGGCGACGTAGGGTTCTAGAACGCTTGCGGTGCTGCTGCCCAGCACACCGTCGATGAAGAACTTGATCGCATTTGCCCTAAGCATTGGATGATTGAGTTCATCGATCAGGCTTCGCATTGAAGCGAAATATTCAAAGTCTTGGCGCCATGAGATGGGGTCGGCCCGAAAAGCAAGGTTGGTTCTTATTTTTAGCCGACCTCTGCGTGCAGACTCCAAATAGATCTCGGTCATGCCTGGGTCAATCCAGGCATCTTGAACTTCAACAACTCCAGAATCGATCAGGTAACTCTGCGCCCAGTCAAGAGCGTCGAGTTCTTGATCCATGGTTAGTGGCGGGATCTTGTTGAGCACCAACTGCATCGCATCCCATTCGCGAAGCATGCCGTTTGGCTTGCCGTCGTCGGCTAGGTCGATTGAACCGACATTGAGCTCTGGCAAACTATCCATGAGCCCGGCTTGCTCGAGTGCAAGGGTGTTGACCCACAGGGTGTGATGATCTGCTCCGTGAAGAACAATCGGTCGGTCAGAGAATATGGCATCGAGTTCGTGTCTGGTGAATTCGACCGCGATGCTTCGGTCATAAGCCGCGCCGTCGATCCAGAACACACTCGGATGCGCCTGAGCATAGTCCCTGATTATCGAGCCGATCTCGGCAAGTGTTTTCGCCTGTGTGACATCTGGGCCAACGTGTTCGCGCCCCGCAAATAGCGGATGGCAGTGCCCATCTCTGAAGGCCGGCATCACAAACTTATGCTTCAAGTCGACAATCAAGTCCGTGTTGCTGGCAGCTCCGGCTTCGGCGACTAGGCCATCCAGGACATCGAAGTCTTGAAGTTTTACCGGGTGATCGCCGCCGCGCCAGAGCAAGGCGTTCTGGTAGCGAATATTCATAGTCTTAGCGAATGTTCTTTTCGGCGAAATAGCACGAAGGACAGAGCGATTCGTAGGTCACTTCGGCGCCGTCAATGGCGACTTGCTCACCATCGAAGACAAATTTTCCATCGATCAAGCGGGCATTGAACATTGCTTTGCGGCCGCATCGACATATGGTCTTTAGCTCTTCTAGAGAGTGAGCAATTTCTAGAAGCCTAAGACTTCCCGGAAACCCGTTGGTGAGAAAGTCGGTGCGAATTCCATAGGCCAACACCGGGATGTCGTCGAGCACGGCAATTTCGAGCGCCTGGTCGACCTGTTCACGCGTGAGAAACTGCGCTTCATCAATCAAAAGGCAGGAAACCGGTTTTCCGGTTGACGCCCGAGTTTCGCATAGTTTGGCGAAGGATTCACGCAGGTTTAGCTCTGGGGTGATCAGGAAGTCGACCTCACGGTCGACGCCTAGCCTGCTGGTTATTGCCCTAGCACCCTTGGTGTCGATGGCTGGCTTGGCGAGAAGAACAACTTGATTGCGCTCTTCATAGTTGTGAGCCGCCTGAAGCAAAGCTGTACTTTTGCCTGAGTTCATCGCTCCATGGCGAAAGTACAGCTTGCTCACTTGATTAGTTGTAGCTGCGGAAAGCGACTACGGCGTTGTGGCCACCGAAGCCGAACGAGTTGCTGATTGCAAGAATCGGGCCATCCGGAAGTTTGCGCGGTGACACAACGACGTCCAACGGAATCTCTGGGTCTTGGTTATCCAGGTTGATTGTTGGGGGAGCGGTTCTTTCGTGCAAAGCCAAAACCGTGAAGATCGCCTCAATGGCTCCGGCGCCGCCGAGAAGGTGGCCAGTCGAAGACTTGGTAGCCGAAACCGCGATGTTGTCTAGGTGGTCTCCGAAGACACGACGAAGTGCCGTGTATTCGGCGATATCGCCAACCGGCGTGGATGTCGCGTGGGCATTGATGTGCACCACATCCTCGATCTTGGCGTTGGCCTGCTTCAAAGCTGCGAGAACTGCTCGTGCAGCGCCGGTTCCCTCAGGATCCGGTGCTGTGATGTGGTGTGCGTCTGAGGTGACCGAACCACCCACTAGCTCTGCATAAATTTTGGCACCACGTTCGAGGGCGTGCTCCTCAGTTTCGAGAACCATTGCTCCTGCGCCTTCACCCATTACGAAACCGTCTCGAGCGGTGTCGTATGGTCGCGACGCGCCCGCTGGGTTCTCGTTGTTGCGCGACAGCGCGTGCATGGCAGCAAATGCGGCAAGCGGAAGTGGGTGAATTCCAGCTTCGCAACCGCCAGCAACGACAACGTCAATCTCGCCGCTCTGCAGGCGAGTGATTGCGTTAGCAATGGCCTCGGTGCTTGACGCGCAGGCTGAAACGGCTGTGCGAACTCCACCGCGAGCGGCAATATCCATGCCGATTGCGGCGGCAGGGCCGTTCGGCATGAGCATCGGAATGGTCATCGGAAGAACTCGGCGCGGGCCGCGCTCCTTCAGAGTCTCGAAAGCATCGAGCAGTGTCCAAACGCCACCGATTCCGGTTGCGTATTCGACCGCAAGTCTCTCGGGCTGAACCTCTGGTGCACCGGCATCAGCCCAGGCTTCACGGGCCGCGATTAGCGCAAACTGGCTCGATGGGTCGAGTCGCTTGGCCTCTTGCGGGGTGAGCACCTCCGCAGCGTTGACCTTAGCCTGCCCGGCAAAGGTAACCGGAAGCTCATAGTCGTTAATCCAGTCGGCGGTGATGGTCGAAATTCCCGATTCGCCGGCTAGAAGTGCGCGCCAAGTAGTTTGCACGTCGCCACCGAGAGGCGTGGTTGCGCCTACTCCGGTGACAACGATTTTGTGAGTCAAGATTATTAGCCCTGTGCTGCGGTGATGAAGTTCACTGCGTCACCAACGGTGATCAGGTTCTTCACTTCTTCATCAGGAATCTTCACGCCGAACTTGTCTTCTGCGTTTACAACGATGGTCATCATTGAGATTGAGTCGATGTCGAGGTCGTCGGTGAATGACTTGTCTAGCTGAACAGCCTCGGTTGCGATGCCGGTTTCGTCGTTAACGATCTCGGCAAGACCTGCTAGAACTTCGCTCTGCGAAAGTGCCATGGTTTATCTCCTTAGTTGGTTATTTGACCGCTTATAAGTTTAGGGTAGGACTACTACTTGAGCCCCGAAGGCAAGGCCCGCGCCGAAACCAATTTCTAGCGCCAGGCCGCCGGATTTAACCGAACCATCCTTGAGAAGTTGGTGCATGGCAAGCGGAACACTGGCCGCCGACGTGTTTCCAGTCACGATGATGTCTCGAGCGACCACCACGTGTTCAGGCACTGCAAGCTGCTTTGCCAGCTCATCAATGATGCGGATGTTTGCCTGGTGGGTCACGATCGCCGAGAGATCGTCTGCTGTGACTCCTGCAACTTCAAGTGCCTGACGAGCCACCTTGACCATTTCCCAAACCGCCCATTTGAAAACGGTGAGTCCTTCTTGGCGAAGAGTGGGCCAGGATGAGATGCCGTCTCGAAGTTCCAAGAGCGAAGCGGTCATGCCTACCGCGCCCCATTGAGAACCATCTGAACCCCAGACGGTTGGGCTGATTCCCGGGGTATCGGCTGGGCCAACGATCGCGGCTCCCGCGCCATCACCAAGCAAGAAAGAAATCGTGCGGTCGGTTGGGTCGATAAAGTCTGAGAGTTTTTCGCCGCCAACTACCAGAACATACTTGGCCATACCCGAACGAACGAGGGCGTCGGCCTGGGCGATTCCATAGCAATAGCCTGCGCAAGCGGCAGAGATGTCGAATGCCGGTGCCGGATTCGCACCAATCTTGTCAGCCAACAAAGCTGCTGCCGAGGGAGTCTGGTGCGGGTGAGTGATGGTGCTGAAAAGAACGGCACCAATTTCGCTTGGGTCGATGCCAGCGCCTTTGATCGCTTCATTAGATGCCTGGACGGCCATGTCCATGAGGCTCAGATCGGCCGAAGCACGACGGCGAGTGACAATTCCGGTGCGCTGACGGATCCACTCATCACTCGAATCGATAGGACCAGCAATGTCATCGTTGGTAACCGTGAGGTCTCCTCGGGCGGCGCCAAGGGCATAGATTCGCGAGAACTTTACAGGGGAGTATTGTTTTAGAACTGGTTGCGTCATCATGTCTCTATCTATGCGTGGTTAGCGATCAGCGCGGCAGCTGCATCTAGGTTGTCTGGAGTCTTGATGGCTAGGGTTTCAACTCCTGGCATTGAACGCTTGGCTAGCCCAACCAGGGTCCCGGCCGGGGCAACCTCAATCAGGGCCGTGACTCCAGCCTCAACCATCGCCTGCATGCAAAGGTCCCAGCGCACCGGACTCTTGACCTGGTTTATCATCAGGCTCAAGAATTCAGATCCAGAGGAAACAAGACGACCACCGGCGTTGGTCCACAGCGCCACGGAAGGGTCTTCCACCGCTAGGTCTTGAGCGTATGCATCCAGCGATGCGACAGCCGGCGCCATGTAACGAGTGTGGAAGGCGCCTGCTACCTGAAGGGGGATAACCCTCGAACCGCTCGGGCCGTTGGCTTGAAGCTCACCGATTGCCGAAGCCGAACCGGCTGCAACAATTTGACCGCCGCCGTTGTAGTTCGCAGGTTCAAGCCCAAGTTCACTCAGTCTCGCCTCGACGATGTCCTGGTCGCCACCGAGAACCGCAGCCATCGAGGTCGGCTCTAGTCCAGCGGCGAGTGCCATTGCATCACCGCGCTGCTTCACGAATTTGATTCCCTGCTCGGCGGTGAAGATGCCACTGGCAACTGCGGCCGTAATCTCGCCCACCGAGTGTCCCGCGACGCCTGAAATCTTCTCAGATACAGCTCCGTGTGCATTGAATAACGCGGCAATAGTTGCCACACCGGCCGAAACAATAAGGGGTTGAGCGACCGATGTGTCTCGAATCGTATCTGCATCGTTCACCGTGCCGTGGGCGATTAGGTCAAGGCCTGATGCTTCTTGCATCGACTCTATCGAGGTGCGGAACGCAGGAAGGTCGAGCCAAGGAAGCATGAATCCTGGGGTTTGCGAACCCTGGCCTGGGCATACGAGGGCGATCATTCGGGCTTACCTGCGCTTCCTTGAATCTGTTTCACTCATAGAGCCTAAAACCATTGCCACCTGAAGGATGAATGCCTCGCGGGCGCCTGTCGCATCCCACCCGATAATTTCGCTGATTCGTTTTAGGCGATAGCGGACGGTGTTTGGGTGAACAAATAACTCACGCGCGGTGGATTCGAGCGAGCGTCCGGTTTCGAGATAGGTGCCCAGAGTCTCTAGAAGTTCCGGGGAGTGCTCGGCAAGCGGCCGGAATATTCGCTGCACTAGGGTCGACTTGGCAAGCATGTCTCCGGCCAAGGCTCGTTCTGCGAGCAGTTCGTCGGCCTGAATTGGTCGTGGCGCCTTAGGCCAGGCTCTGACCACGGCAAAGCCGGCAAGCGCTGCTTTTGCCGAGCGATTCGCCTGGGAAATCTCGGTTACCTCGGGTCCGAGAACCAGAGCGCCCGGGCCAAACAAGGGTTCCAACATGATTGCTAGCCGACTGAAGCCGTTCTCGTTTCCCGAGATGGGGGCGGGAACGATCTTTCCGAGCACAGCAATCAGTCGATTACCGTGAATACCAATCAAAATGTCGGCTCCATGTTTGCGAACGTTTCTTCGCATGGCTTCGGTGTCGAGGCCCTCGGTGGTATTGCCGATTAACACTGCGACCGAACCTCTTGCTCGCCAGCCGAGTGCCGCAACCCGAGATGCGAGCTCTTCTTCGTTTTCGCCACTGAGAATCGAGTCGACCACCAGAGCCTCGAGCCTGGCATCCCAAAGCCCTCTGGCCTCTGCGGCCTTGGCATAGACATCCGCGGCTGAGAACGCGATCTCTCTTGAATAGAGCAAGACGGCTTCGCGAAGGGTCGGATCATGCTCGATGACACGGTCTTCGACGACCTGAACCACGACTCTAATCAGTTGCAGTGTTTCCTGCAGAGAGATCGATCTAAGTAGTTCGCGGGGAGCGGTGCTGAATACATCCGCCGCGACCCACGGTTGCGATTCCGGGTCTTTATACCAGGCGACAAATGACGAAATACCGGCCTGAGCCACCAAGCCGACCGAGGCTCGTCTAGCAGCAGGCATGTCTCGATACCAGGGGAGCAGGTCATCCAGGCGGTTAAGCGTGGTTGTCGCTAACTCACCCGATATCGATTTAAGCCAATCGAGGGTGGCCTCTTTAGCTTTCGCCACCAGCGTTTCCAGAGGTTCCGGCGGTCACATCGTGAAGCTGGTAGCGGTCGATTGCCATCTGAGGAACTGAAGGGTCAATCTCGCCGCGAGCAACCAGCTGCTCGAGAACGCGGACCACGATCGACGGCCCGTCAATCTTGAAGAATCGACGTGCCGCAGCGCGGGTGTCAGAAAATCCGAATCCGTCGGCACCGAGGGTTGCGAAGTCTCCCGGAACCCAAGGGCGAATTTGATCCTGAACTGCGTGCATGTAGTCGCTTACCGCAAGGAATGGACCTTCTGAACCCTGAAGCTTCGAGGTGAGGTAGGCCGGTGCGACCTGCTCGTTCGGGTATAGGAACTGGCGCTCATCTCGGGCAAGTCCGTCGCGACGAAGCTCGGTCCAAGAAGTGACCGACCAAATGTCTGCCGAGACTCCCCAGTCATCCTGCAGAAGTTTCTGCGCTTCGTAAGCCCATGGAACAGCAACGCCAGAAGCCAGAATCTGAGCCTTGCGACCGTTTGATTCGTTGGTGCTGATCTTGTGAATTCCGCGAAGGATTCCATCGACGTCAACGTTTTCAGGTTCAGCTGGCTGAACGTAAGGCTCGTTATAGACGGTGATGTAGTAGATCACGTTTGGATCCGGGTGTGTTCCGCCATACATGCGCTCGATACCGCCACGGATGATGTGGCCGATTTCGTATCCATACGCAGGGTCGTAAGCGATTACGCCGGTGTTAGTCGATGCGAGAAGCGGCGAGTGGCCGTCAGCGTGCTGCAAGCCTTCGCCGGTTAGCGTGGTGCGGCCAGCGGTCGCACCGATCATGAAGCCGCGCGATAGCTGGTCGGTTGCCGCCCAGATTGAGTCGGCGGTGCGCTGGAATCCGAACATCGAATAGAAGACATAGAACGGAATCATGGCTTGGCCCTGAGTTGCATAGCTCGTCGCCACGGCGGTGAAACCGGCTACCGAACCTGCCTCGTTGATTCCGGTGTGCAGAATCTGTCCCGCAGAGCTCTCCTTGTAGTTGAGCAATAGTTCGCGGTCAACCGAGATGTAGTGCTGGCCGTTCGGGTTATAGATTTTTGCCGTCGGGAAGAAGGCATCCATTCCGAAGGTGCGAGCTTCATCCGGGATGATCGGCACGATTCGCTCGCCAAATTCGGGTGACTTGAACAGGTCCTTGAGCAGACGAACAAAGGCCATGGTGGTCGCGACCTCTTGCGTGCCCGAACCGCCCTTGGCGACCTTGTAGGTGCTTTCTTCAGGAAGCTTAAAGTCAACATACTTGCTGCGACGCTCTGGCAGATAGCCGCCTAGCTCGCGTCGACGTTCGTGCATGTATTCGATTTCTGGCGCGTTTTGTCCCGGGTGGAAGTATGGCGGCTGGTAAGGGTTTTCTTCCAGCTGTGCATCGGTGATCGGGATGTGCAGTTCGTCTCGGAAACCCTTTAGGTTGTCGAGAGTCATCTTTTTCATCTGGTGGGTTGCGTTGCGACCCTCGAATGACTTGCCAAGAGTAAAGCCCTTGATGGTCTTCGCCAAGATTACGGTTGGCTGACCCTTGTGCTCCATCGCGGCCTTATAGGCGGCATAGACCTTCTTGTAGTCGTGGCCACCACGCTTTAGACCCCAGATCTCGTCGTCGGTGAGGTGCTCAACCAACTTCGCGGTGCGAGGGTCGCGACCAAAGAAGTTCTCGCGCACAAAGGCGCCATCCTCGGTCTTATAGGTCTGATAGTCACCGTCAGGTGTCTTGTTCATTAGTTCGACGAGTGCACCATCGACGTCATTCTTTAGCAGGGTGTCCCACTCGCGGCCCCAAACGACCTTGATGACGTTCCAACCGGCGCCGCGGAAGAAACTCTCGAGCTCCTGGATAATTTTGCCGTTACCGCGCACCGGTCCGTCAAGACGCTGAAGGTTGCAGTTAACAACGAAGGTTAGGTTGTCTAGCTTGTCGTTAGCGGCAAGCTGAAGCGCACCACGTGACTCAACCTCGTCAAGCTCACCGTCGCCCAGATAAGCCCAAACGTGCTGCTCTGAGGTGTCCTTGAAGCCACGACCGGCGAGGTAGCGGTTGAACTGAGCCTGATAAATCGCGTTGATTGGGCCGATACCCATCGAAACGGTCGGGAACTGCCAGAAGTCTGGCATTAGGCGAGGGTGCGGGTAAGACGACAGGCCGCCACCCGCGTGTGACCTCTCCTGTCGGAACCCGTCTAGCTGGTTTTCGCTCAGACGACCCTCTAGGAAGGCGCGAGCGTAAGGGCCAGGTGAGGCGTGACCCTGGATGAAGATCTGGTCGCCACCAGATGGGTGGTTCTGACCCTTGAAGAAGTGGTTGAAACCAACCTCATAAAGCGAGGCAGAAGACGCGAAAGTTGAGATGTGGCCACCGACACCGATGCCAGGTCGCTGGGCTCGGTGCACAAGCATTGCGGCGTTCCAGCGCATCCAGGCGCGATAGGTTCGTTCGATCTTTTCGTCACCAGGGAATTCGGCCTCGTTCTCAGGCGCGATGGTGTTGATGTAGTCGGTGGTTGGCACCATCGGAACGTTCAACTGCAATTCGTGCGATCGACGCAGCAGGTTCAGCATGATCTCTCGTGCGCGACCACGACCGTGAACGCGAGCGATTGCGTCAAGCGACTCAATCCACTCGCTGGTTTCCTGTGGGTCTTGGTCAGGGGTGTTGACCGCGAATGCATCCTGGTTGTTAATGGACACCGACATCCTCTTTCGTGGGGGATGGACAAAGATTAACGAAAAGCTTTGGTGAAGCCTCATAAGAGTTTATGACGAGTGGGGGAAGCATTTCTCTGTTTTGATAGTTCAAAATGGAAAAGACTCACATCAATTTTTAGAACGGAATCGACATGACCCTTATCATCGGTGACCACGCCCCAGACTTCGAACTCGTCAATCAATACGGCGAGACCGTTAAGTTGAGTGACTTCCGCGGCAAGAAGTCAGTTGTTTTGGTGTTCTACCCACTTTCGTTCTCGGGCATTTGCACCGGTGAGCTTTGCGAGATTCGCGATAACTTTGCAAAGTTCGAGAAAGACAACGTCGAACTGCTAGCAATCTCAGTGGATTCAAAGTTTGTTCAGAAGCAGTTCGCAGAGCACGAGGGTTATAAGTTCTCTGTTCTGGCCGACTTCTGGCCACACGGTGCAGTTGCTAAGGCCTACGAGGTTTTCATCGAGGATGCCGGCATTGCAAACCGAGCAACCTTCGTGATTAACAAGGATGGCGAGTTGGTTGCCAAGTTCGTAACCGCTCCAGGTCAGGCACGAAGCCTAGACGAGTATGACCGAGCACTAGCAAGCCTCTAGTCAGTCAGCGCTGATTAGCCAAAACCTTTCGAGATGTTGTAGGCTTTTCTGGTTGCGGTTCGCCGTAGCCCTCGAAAGAGGGGCCTTTAGCTCAGCTGGTAGAGCGCCACGCTTACACCGTGGATGTCATCGGTTCGATCCCGGTAGGGCCCACAGACGGTAAATGCCGGGGTGCGTAAGCACCCCGGCATTACTATTTAGGTATGAATCCCGACCAGTTTGAGCCGCCAAAGCCGAGGGCGCTCAGTGACTCCGAGCTTCAAGAGGTTCTCGATCGAGCCAAGGCTGAGGGCGGCGGAATCCTCGCTGCCATGCAGATTCTCGAGGCCCAGGCACAACTGCGAGAGACGGATAAATCCGAACTACGCGCCTGGCAGGTCGCCAACCTAACCTCTGAAGAAGAGGAAGCCACCGCTCTCGACGAGGCCGCCGCATCTTCGGAGCAACCCACTGAACTCACTGAACCGCGGGCGGTCGCACTCCCTGAACCGCAGGTTGTCGAACCCGCTGAACTACCGGTTGTCGAAGTGGTGGTGCAAACAAAGCGCAACGCGCGGGACCCGTCCTCGAGCCAATTTTGGGTTTGGTTAACGATCTCAGGTTCACTCCTTCCACTGGGTATCGCCCTATGGTTGCGCAGCCTTGGCTTGACTTTCGCCCAGTCGCTTACGGCTGCGATCATTGGTATGTTCACCTCGGCAGGTGTCGTGGCCGTCGGGGCTATCGCAGGAAAACGCTCATCCCTGCCGACGTTGGTTCTCTCTCGTGCTGCCTTCGGTGTTTTTGGCAACCTCGCACCATCTGTGTTGCTGGTTTTGAGCCGCCTGTTTTGGTCGGTGGTGCTAGTAATCCTTGGCTACGTTCTAATCGCACAGGGGTTAACTGACTCCTCAGCCATACTTGCGACCGAAACTTCAACATCTTGGATTCCTGTTGCTGCACTGGTTGTTTTGGTTGCTTCGGCGGTGTTGCTATCGGCATTCGGTGGTCGAATTCTTCGCTGGGCGCAACGAATCAGCGGCATTCTCGGAACACTGACCGCATTGACCATCGTCTCGGTTAGATTCTCGTCATCTGGGCTAGCAACAGACTCGATTTTGACCGGTTCATGGCTACGTGCGCTAGGCGCATCCGTGGTGATCTTCGCAATGTTTGGCCTCGCCTGGTCATCGGCGTCTTCTGATTACGCTGGAGGATTGCCCGTTAACGTTCGCGGTTGGAAGGTTGCGGGTTGGGCTCTGCTTTCGATGGGGCTGGTTCCTGTCGTGCTGACCGGGCTGAGTTTGGCGGCGTTTGGCGACCTAACCTCGTCTGACTTCTCCGGCTCGTTCAATCGACTCGTGCTCGGGAGCTCGTTCAGCGTGGTTTCAATTCTGATTCAACTGTCGCTGCTGGCAACTCTATTGACGACCATTGCCATGGCTTTGCGTTCTTCAAGCATGAGCTTTGAGTCAATTCATCTGAAGTTCAAACCCTCACTGGCCACACCGGTAATCGCCCTGATTGCCGTGGCGCTGGCCATCTTTGGCCTAGCTAATTTCGGCACCGCAGGCTTCTGGTCAAACCTGCACGGATTCGCCCTATGGCTGGCGGTTCCAGTGGCCGCGTGGTCTGGAGTCTTTGTCAGCGATGTTTTGATTCGCAGAATCGCCTATCACGAGGTTTCGCTCAGTCGTGCCTACGGATTCTATAAATCGGTGAATCCGACGAATCTTGCCGGTTGGTGCCTAGCAGTTGCCCTAGGCTGGGGTCTGCTTCGCAGCGACCTCCCGCAACTGGCTTGGCTGGGATACCTGTCAAATTTTGCGTCTAATGCCGAATTTTGGCGCCAGAGCAATTTTGGTGTCGTCATTTCTTTCGCGATCGGCCTTTTGCTTCCACTAATCGGTGGGATTCCACGAATCAAAAAGCAGGAGGCAGAGGTCTTGATTATCGAGGCAAGACGCAATGACCTTAGAGATGTATTGGGAGAAATAGACTGATGGCCGAACTTCTTGGTGACCTTCAAGCGAGCTTCGAACAAATGTGGCCGATTGCCGGCGCAGAAGACTGGGATGCCCCCGGCCTGGTCTGCGGGTCAAGGCACAAACGAGTCTCGCGAATACTTCTAACCGTCGATGTGACCTCGGCGGTTATCGAGGAGGCAATCGCCGGTGGCTTCGACCTCGTTCTCGCACACCACCCGCTTTTGCTTAGAGGCATAAAGACTCTCGACGAAGGCACCGCCAAAGGTTCAATCCTGTCGAGAGCGATTCGTTCGGATGTTGCGATTTATGCGGCCCACACCAACGCTGACATCGTGGCTCGAGGCGTCTCGGCGGCACTGTCAGATGCTCTAGAACTTGAGAACTCGGTGCCACTGTCGTCGCTAGCGGGCAACTCGGGGCACGGACGGGTTGGCAATCTTTCGGTGACTTTGACCCTTGGTGAACTCGCGAAACGCATCGCCCGAGTCATTCCACCCACCGCGAGCGGAGTTCGGGTTTCGGGCGACTATGAGAGCGAGGTCCGGAGGGTTGCACTCTGCGGCGGAGCGGGCGACTCATTCATCGAGCTCGCCTACGAGTCAGCCGCCGAGGTCTACATCACCTCCGATCTTCGACACCACCCCGTTCAAGAGGCTCGAGAACGGGCCTTTGCCGAGAATCGTGAATTCGCCTTGATCGACATCTCGCACTGGGCAGCCGAGTGGCTCTGGCTCGAATGGGCGGCAAGGGACATCCGCGATAGATTTGATAGCGTCCAGGTCGTGGTGAGCGAAATCAGAACCGACCCCTGGGATTTTGCAGTAACACAGTAATTCGGCAACAAACTAACTAAAGAAGGCAGCGCATGAAGGCATCCGAGACTCAACAGGCAGACTTGCTAAGTTTGGCAAACCTAGATCTCGAGGTTGCTCGTGCCAAAGCAGCAATAAAGTCGCTTTCGTCTGGTAGTCAGTTTTCTGCGCTTCGTGAAACACAGCGCGAAATGGCTGCGAAGCTAATCAACGCGCGCAACGCACTCGATAGTGTCGAACTCGAGCTAAAACGCGCCGAGACCGACCTTCAGCTCGTCGAACAGCGAATTGCCAAGGATCAGGCGCGCCTCAACGTGACCAATAACTCCAAGGATGCTCAGGGAATTCAAAGCGAGCTAGAGTCGCTTGCTCGCCGTAAATCTGACCTTGAAGACATTGAACTCGCGATTCTCGAGCAGCTCGAGACCGCCAAAATCGAGTACGAAACCATTGCACACGACAAGCGAACTCTCGACGATGAATTGAGTGCCCTAGAAGCCAAAGACGAGGCAGAACTGCTTAGGCTTCGCTCGGGTCTAGACCTAATGAGCACTGATCGCAGTCAACAGGCTGCACGCTTGCCTCTGGAGCTTGTCGACCTATACGAAAAAAAGGCCTCCCGTGGTATTGCCGTCGGAAGACTTCTTGGCCGCGAATGCGGCGCCTGCCGAATCAGTCTTGGTGCCGCCGCACTGAACGCAGTTGAAAGCCTGCCGAGAGATGAAATCGCGACTTGCCCAGAATGTCAGGCAATCCTGGTTCGATGAGCAAGCCCTCAAATCTAATCATTGAGGCCGACGGTGGTTCTCGTGGTAATCCAGGACTAGCCGGTTCGGGAGCCTGTGTCATCGACGCTGACACCGGCGAAGTAATCCTAGAAATCAGCAAATTTATCGGCACGGCTACCAATAACGTCGCGGAATACATCGCCCTTATCGCTGGCCTGCAGGGTGCATTCGGACTGAACGCCGAGGCTCGGGTTTTGGTTCGCATGGATAGCAAACTCGTTATCGAACAGATGGCGGGTCGCTGGAGGATTAAGCACCCCGACATGCAGCAATTAGGCGCTCAGGTGCAAAAACTTGTCGCCGGCAAGCAAATTCGATGGCAATGGATTCCCCGCGAAGAGAATTCAAGGGCAGACGCGCTAGCCAACAAGGCCATGGATGAGCAAGGTGACGCCATAGTTTCGGCCGAGGCCCAGGCGCCACGCTCTTCGGTGGTCGAGTTCAATCAAACCAAACCATCGTCAGTGCGCGCACCCGGCGGGGTTACCGAAGAGCTGACGACCATCGTTCTGATTCGTCACGGTAGAACCCACCTAACAGAGAGCAAACGCATCTCGGGCAGCGGGGGAGAGAACCCTGGGCTATCTGAGCTTGGTCGTGGCGATGCACACAAGGCGGCAAAGGCAGTCGCCCAAATTGGCAACAGCGGACCCTGGGCTCACCTTTCGCCGGTTTCAGCGATCGTTGCCTCGCCCATTCAGCGCACCATGGACACCGCTCACATCCTGGCCAATGAGCTTGGCCTCGGCGTCGAATCTAACGCCGACATAGCCGAAATAAGTTTTGGCGACTGGGACGGCCACACAAATGCTGAGGTTACGTCAAAGTGGCCCCTGGAGTTTGCTGCTTGGCAGGGTTCGTGGGACGCGGCGCCGCCAAATGGCGAATCACTTAGCGACTTTGACCTCAGAGTTCAGCGCGGCCGCAGGTCAATCCTCGAACAACATCGAGGCAAGACCGTTGCTGTGGTTTCTCACGTCATGCCTATCCGTGGCTTTATTCGGGCCGGGTTGGATGGAGGCCCTGCAACCTATTGGCGCCCACAGATTTCACCCTGCTCGATCACGATCATTCGTTTCTGGGGAGATCAGGCTGCCGAGGTCATCACCATGAATGCAACCGACCATCTCTAGCAAGTAGTCTTTACTTGGATGGGTCGGCAAGACGGTCGCGGCAGAAATGACGAGGAACGTCCGGGCTCCACAGAGCAAGGCGGTGGCTAACAGCCACTCAGGGCAACCTGCGAGACAGTGCAACAGAAAGTAAACCGCCGTGCAAACGGTAAGGGTGAAACGGTGGTGTAAGAGACCACCAGCGCGGTGTGTGAGCATCGCGGCTATGTAAACCTCGCTTGGAGCAAGGTCAGACAGAAGGCGTTCGGAGCTGCTCGCTCTAGTCTTCGGGTAGACCGCTTGAGGGTGTCAGCAATGGCATCACTAGATAGATGACCGTCACCTGGCAACAGGGACAGAACCCGGCGTAACAGCCGGCCCATCCGCTATTCCTTGTCGGAATGTTTCCAGGCGAGTGAGGCGGCGCCGAGAATGCCCGCATTGTTTCGTTTGAGAGCTGGAACGATCTCGGCTCGAAGCGAAAGTTTCGGCAAAAACTCTTCCCACTGCTTGCTGATTCCGCCACCGACAATGAACAGGTCTGGGCTGAACAGTCTTTCGAGCGTCGAATAATACTTCTGAAGACGTTGCGCCCACTGGTCAAAGCTCAGGTTTTCACGCTCTTTAGCCGAGTAGGCAGCCTTGGTCTCATAGTCAACCCCGTCGATTTCGAGGTGGCCCAACTCGGCGTTGGGAACCAGTTCACCATTCATGAAGAGCGCGGTTCCGATTCCAGTGCCCAGTGTGGTCATAATGACCAACCCCTTGCGCTTCTTTCCGGCACCGTATTTCATCTCGGCAACACCGGCTGCGTCGGCATCATTCAACACGTGTACGTGGCGTTTCAAGGTGTTTTCAAACAAACCGTCGGCATCAAGCCCGACCCATTCCTTGGATACGTTTGCCGCCGACATCGTTCTGCCGTGTTGAACAACAGCCGGAAAACAAACTCCAACCGGAAGAGTCGCGCGAGCAGGCTTTAGGTCTCGAACAAGTTTGGCAACCACCACGGCGATGTCCTGAGGGTGGCCGCCGGCAGGGGTCTCATAGCGGATTCGATCGCCGACCAGTGTGCCATTTTTCACATCGACAATCGCACCCTTGATGCCGGTTCCACCGATGTCGATTCCGATTGCTTTCTTTGCCATGTCTGCTTCTGCCTGTCTATGGGAGGGTGAGAATTTCGGGACCATCCTCGGTTATGACGATGGTGTGCTCAAACTGAGCGGTAATGCTGCGGTCTTTGGTGACGACTGTCCAATCGTCTGTCCACATATCCCATTCGTGAGTGCCGAGGGTGAGCATCGGCTCAATCGTGAAGACCATGCCAACTTTGATTTCATCGTCATAGAGTGGCGCCGAGTCATAGTGCGGGATGATGAGCCCCGAGTGGAAGGCCTCGCCGACCCCGTGGCCAGTAAAGTCGCGAACCACGCCGTAGTTGAATCTTTTTGCATAGGTTTCGATTGCTCGACCGATGATGTTGACCGAGCGTCCTGGAAGGGCGGCGTTGATGCCCCTCATCATTGCCTCGTGAGTGCGCTCAACCAAATCTTTGACCTCAGGGGCGACCTGCCCGACCATAAAAGTCACGTTGCTGTCACCATGAAAGCCGTCTTTGAAAGCCGTGATGTCGATGTTGATGATGTCACCGTCTTGCAGCACCGTGTCATCGGGGATTCCGTGGCAAATAACCTCGTTTATTGAGCTGCAGAGCGACTTGGGGAAGCCTCGATAACCGAGAGTTGAAGGGTAGGCACCCTGGCTGATTACATACTCATGGCCGATTCGATCGAGCTCATCGGTGGTAACTCCGGGCACGCAGGCCTCGCCAACGAGTGCGATTGCACGAGCAGCAATTGAGCCGGCGGCTCGGATTTTCGCTATTTGATCCGGAGTCTTAATGTCGGAGCCAAGAAATTTCGCTGGGGCCTTTTTGCCAACATATTCTGGGCGGACAATTTCGTTTGGAACCGCGCGGGGGGTAGAGACTCGCCCCATGGTTAGGTGACCGGTGTTCAACTCGCGAGGCATGCGACAAGTCTAAATCGCCTCGCAGTTATGCTCGTGATATGCGAAGCGTGTATTCGGAGAATGAAGAGAAGCCGGAGTTCTGGTTCAATCTCAAGACTCTCAAGGTCGAGGTCGGCAAAAAGAGCGCCGCAACCTACCGAATCGGGCCCTTCGACTCTGCGGCTGCGGCGCTGAAGGCTCTTGAAAAGGTAAGGGAACGAAACGAGGAATGGCGTGAAGACGACTGATTAGCCCTCAAACGAGCGCTCAGGCTCTGGAAATTCGCCGCTGGACACCTCGGCGCGATATTGCTTGGCAGCCGAGAGAAGAGAGTTTCTCAGCTCTGCATACTGCTTGACAAACTTCTTTGGTTTGTGAGCGGAAAGCCCCGCAAAGTCGGTCCAAACCAGGATTTGGCCGTCAGTTTCAGGCCCAGCACCAATGCCGATGGTCGGAATTCCGAAAGTGCTGGTTATTTCACTGGCAAGAGCGGCAGGCACTAGCTCTAGAACGACGGCGAAAGCGCCAGCCTTCGCAACTGCCTCTGCGTCTGCCAGTAGCGCATCGGCGTCTTCACCTCGCCCCTGAACCTTGAAGCCGCCGAGGGTGTTTACGCTCTGCGGAGTGAAGCCTATGTGGCCCATCACCGGGATTCCGGCGGCGGTCAGTGCAGCAATCTGATTTGCGCTGCGCACGCCGCCTTCTAGCTTCACGGCGTCAGCGCCGGTGAGCTTCATGATCTTGATCGCGTTCTCCAAGGCCTGTGCCTCTGAGACCTCGTATGACCCAAAGGGCATGTCAACAACTACCAGCGCTCGAGAGACCGAACTGGCCACCGCTCTGCCGAATGGAATCATCTCGTCGACTGTGATCGGTAACGTGGTCGAATAACCCAGGGCGTTATCCGCGGCTGAATCGCCAACCAGGACCACCTCAATGCCGGCCTCATCGAAGATTGCAGCGGTGATTGAGTCATAGCTGGTCAAGCAAGAGAACTTCTGTCCTGCTTGCTTGAACGAAGCAAGGTGAGTGGTTCGCACCTTCTTCGGGCTCAGCGCTTCGGTCACTAGCTGCGCTTCCAGGCGTCTACTTCGATTTCGACCAACATCGCAGGATTGATGAATTGAATACCGGCAAGCATTGTGGCAGCCGGGCGAATCTCACCGAAGACCTCGCCGTGTGCCTTGCCAACGGCATCCATATCTGCGGCGTTGGATAGATAGACACGCGAACGAACCACGTCGGCAAGGGTGTAGCCAACCTGCGCAAGCGCAGGGGCGATTACCTCGTTGAGGGCAACGAGAGTCTGGCCGTAGGCGTCGCCTTCGTGCTGAAGTTTTCCGTCGACGGTTGCGGTTGAGCCCGATACGTGAACATATTCACCGGCTACCGTAGCGCGTGAATAGCCGATGACCGACTCCCAAGGTCCTCCACTTGAAATCAACTTGTCTGCTGCCATGGTTATCTCCTTAGATAAAACGATTTGTGATCGGAAGTCTGCGGTCACGACCGAAAGCCATGCCAGTGATTTTTGGCCCGATTGCGACTTGACGGCGTTTCCATTCGGCGCGATCGACCAAAGCAATTATGCGGTCAACCAGGTCGGGCTCAAAACCCTTGGCGATAACCTGATCGCGTCCGAGTCTGCGCTCCACATACGCATCGAGCAGCGCATCCAAGATTTCATAGTCGGGCAAGCTGTCTTGATCCAGCTGATCTGGCCTCAGTTCGGCAGATGGCGGCTTTGAAATCGAATTCTCGGGAATTGGCGGAATCTCGCCGAGGGCTTCGGCTCTTGCATTTCTCCACTGGGCCAATTTCCAGACCAGAGTCTTTTCGACGTCTTTAATTGGGGCGAAGCCGCCAACCGAATCTCCATAGATGGTGCTGTAGCCCACGGCTAGTTCGGTTTTATTGCCGGTTGTCAGGGTTAGGTGCCCCTCGGCGTTGCTAAGCGCCATCAGGATGACTCCACGCATTCGGGCTTGAAGGTTCTCTGACGCCAGACCCGATAGGTGCAGTTGGTTCTCAAAACTACCTACCATCGACTCAATCGGCTCGGTGCGATAGTGGCAACCAAGGCGAGAGGCCAGGTCGTCGGCATCGCTCATTGAGTGATCAGAAGAGTATTTACTCGGCATTGAAACACCAAAGACTCGTTCGGCACCCAGTGCATCCGCAGCGATAGTGGCACAGACGGCTGAGTCGATTCCTCCGCTAAGGCCGAGAACCACAGATTTGAAGCGGTTCTTTTCCACATAATCGCGGAGGCCTAAAACCAGAGCACACCAGATTACCTCCAGTTCGCTGCGCTCGGTTGCGACCGGAAGGGTTATCGGCGATTGCTCTTGGAGAGTCAAATAGGTTATTCCCGGTTCAAACTGCTCGGCCCTAGCGAGCACATTGCCAGAAGCATCGATATAAAAACTATTTCCATCGAAGACCAGATCGTCTTGACCGCCCACTAGATTTACATACGCGGCTGCGCAACCTTGCTTTTCTGCCAGCTCGCGAACCAAATCCAGCCTGGTGTCGGTTTTTTCGAGTTCAAACGGCGAGCCATTGAGGATCAGCGCAACATCCGTCTTGGCAGCCTTCAACTCGGCGACCGGGCCGCCCGACTGCCAAATGTCTTCACAAATAAGTGTGGAGAACCTTAGACCCGCGAACTCAAAGGTCAAAAGGTCGTTGCCCGGGACAAAGTTTCTGAACTCGTCAAACACCGAGTAGTTCGGGAGGTGGTGCTTTGAATAGCGCCCGATTATCTCGCCCGAGATTATTGCCGTTGCCGAGTTTTGTGCAATGGACCAACCATTTGGCTCTGCTGCCGCGCTCGGGTGACCAACGACCACGGCAATGTCTCGGTACTTCGGGTTTGAAAGGTGCTTGGCAAGATCAAGAACTGAGTGCTCAGCAGCCGTGATGAAGCTCGCACGTGCAGCCAGGTCTTCGATCGGGTAGCCGGTCAGGTTCATCTCGCCGAAGACGATGAGATTGGCACCATTTTCGACCGCTTCGTCGATCGCGGCGATGCTCTGCATCAGGTTGCCAGAAATGTCTCCCACGATCGGGTTTGTCTGGGCCATTGCTAAGCGAACTTTAGGCATAACCATTAGCCTAGTAGCAGGTAGAGATAGGAAAAATCTATGGATAAGCAAACCGACTTCGTCCTCCGCACAATCGAAGAGCGAGGAGTCAAGTTTGTTCGCCTCTGGTTCACCGATGTTGCCGGCACATTGAAGTCGGTTGCGATTGCGCCTGCTGAGGTTGAGGGTGCTTTTGCCGAGGGCCTCGGTTTCGATGGTTCTGCGATCGAAGGCCTGGCTCGAACCTACGAGGCCGACATGCTGGCACTGCCAGACCCAAGCACCTTCCAAATCCTCCCTTGGCGCGGCGAAATCGATCCGACCGCTCGCATGTTCTGCGACATTCAAACCCCGGATGGTAAACCTGCTGCCGCAGACCCACGCAACGTTCTTCGTCGCGCATTGGCAAAGGCCTCTGATCGCGGCTTTTCTTTCTACATTCACCCTGAAATCGAGTTTTACCTTCTAAAGTCGAGCCAGATTGGTCCGGAGGGGCCGATCCCGGTCGATAACGCCGGCTATTTCGACAACGTGCCAGGCGGCACCGCCCATGACTTCAGACGTCGTGCCGTCGGCATGCTCGAGCAGCTGGGCATTTCGGTCGAGTTCAGCCACCACGAAGGCGGGCCGGGTCAGAACGAAATTGACCTTCGATATGCCGATGCCTTGACCATGGCAGACAACATCATGACTTTCCGAACCGTGATCAAAGAGGTCGCGATCGAGCAGGGCGTCTATGCGACCTTCATGCCAAAGCCATTTAGCCAACACCCTGGTTCTGGCATGCACACGCACATGTCACTATTCGAAGGCGACACAAACGCATTCTTCGAGGCTGGTTCTCAATATCACCTGTCGAAGACCGCAAAGCACTTCATCGCGGGTCTGTTGCGCCATGCGCCTGAAATCACCGCTGTTACGAACCAGTATGTGAACTCATACAAGCGTCTCTGGGGCGGTGGCGAGGCTCCTAGCTACGTCAGTTGGGGTCACAACAACCGTTCATCCTTGATTCGTGTGCCTTTCTACAAGCCAGACAAGGGCAACAGTTCGCGCATCGAATATCGCGCAATTGATTCCGCCGCGAACCCATACCTTGCCTATGCGCTAATTCTTGCCGCCGGCATGAAGGGCATCGAAGAGGAATACCCGCTGCCGGCCGAGAGCGAAGACAATGTTTGGACCCTGACGGATGCCGAACGTCGCGCGATGGGAATCCAACCACTTCCACAGAGTCTCGATCACGCAATCAAGAAGCTCGAGGAGTCAGAGCTTGCCGCTGAAACTCTTGGTGAAGAAGTGTTCAGCTATGTGCTTGCCAATAAGCGCCGTGAGTGGAGTGAATATCGCTCGCAGGTCACCCCTTTCGAGCTAAAGCACAACCTCGAATCACTCTAAAATGGCCTATTCGGATCGCCCAACCGGGCTTTCGGAATTCGCCCGATTTGGGTTCGTCGATCTAAGCGGCGCGGTTTCGAAACTCGATCTACTGGTCAAGTTGATTGGCGATTCAGGTCGTTCGGCTGTCGCTGCGCTCGCCCTGTCACCCGACCCGGATCAAGCTTTGAATGCGCTGCTAGATTTCGCCGAACGCGACAAGGCCGCCGTCAAGAAACTCCTGGGCAAACACGAGTCGGCCGTGCGCTTCTGTGGCGTTCTGGGTGCATCCAAGGCCTTGACAGACTTTCTGAGGCGCAACCCCGAGACGCTAGTTGTGTTCGAGCGAAATCACGAGATCAATCAGGGGCCTGCCCACTATAGAGCCGTGATCACCGAGCCGGTTAGAACGGTTCTCCGGCCTGGCTTTGACACTCAAGCAGCCTGGAACACCCTTCGCAAGGCCTATCGCACCGAACTTCTCAAGATCGCCATCTTTGACCTCGGTTCGGCTTCTCCACAAGAAGACTTGCCGATCGTTGCGGCTGCGTTAGCCGACATCGCCGGTGGGGCAATTGAGGCTGGTCTCGAGATTGCCAGGGCAGAGCTTCGATTCAGCCAAGATAACGGCGTTTTCACAGACCTCGAGATTGAGGCCACCAGGATAGCGGTTATGGCAATGGGCAAGTGCGGTGCACGGGAGCTCAACTATATCTCTGACGTAGACGTGATCTATGTGGCGGCATCGGCTTCGCCCGACCTCGAACCACATCGCGCTGTGGAAGTGGCAACCAAGCTGGCCACCCGCATGATGAGAGCCATGGATGGCACTGCAACCGAGCCCGACTTGTGGCAGGTGGACCCCAATCTTCGTCCCGAGGGAAAATCAGGCGCCTTGGTGCGCACCCTCGATTCGCATGTCGCCTACTATGACCGCTGGGCAGAGAGTTGGGAGTTCCAGGCACTGCTAAAGGCGCGTCCAATAGCCGGAGACTTAGAGCTCGGTGAGCAATACGTGGCGGCTCTATCGCCAAAGGTTTGGGCATCGGCCGGAAGAGAGAATTTCGTCGAATCGGCTCAAAAGATGCGCGAGCGGGTTATGCAGTTCATCCCCGCCAATGAACTCAATCTCGAAATCAAACTGGGCCCAGGGGGTCTTCGAGACATTGAATTTACCGTTCAACTCTTGCAACTGGTGCACGGTCGCACCGATGACTCGGTTCATCAGCGGGACACTCTCGGGGCTCTCGAGGCACTCACCAGCGCCGGCTACGTGGGTCGAATTGAGTCGGCAGCCTTCGCCAAGCACTACAAATTCTTGCGCTTTCTGGAGCACAGGATTCAGCTCTCCGACATGCGCAGAACTCATCTGATGCCAACCAGCGAAGCCAGGCTTCGTCCGCTTGCGAGAAGCTTGGGGGCGAAGACCACGGTCGACGAGCTGTTGGCCGATTGGGAGCGAGTCAAGGTAGAGGTTCGAGCCTTGCACCAGCGAATCTTCTATCGGCCACTGTTGAGTGCGGTAGCCAAGCTCGAGGGGTCAAGTCTCGAACTTTCTGACAAACAGGTCGAAGATAGACTCCGCGCAATTGGCTTTGCCGACCCGATTAGCGCTCACAAGAACATTGCTGCCTTGACCTCGGGTCTTTCCAGGCGCGCAGCCATCCAAAAACAGCTGCTTCCGGTATTGCTTGAATGGTTTGCAAAGGGCACAGACCCAGATGCAGCACTTCTTTCATTCAGAAGACTCAGTGAAGATCTGGGCGATTCGCCTTGGTATCTCAGGATGCTTCGAGACGCTACCGGCGCAGCCGAACGAATGACCCAGGTGCTGTCCAACAGCCGCTTGGCAACCAGCCTCTTCGAGCGGATCCCTGAAGCCGCGGCGTGGTTTGAGCGTCTCGAAGATCTTGTCCCGATGACCGAACAAGAGCTAATAGTTGAGTTCAATGCGATTGTTGCTCGTCACGAGCAGGGTGAGACTGCCGCCGCTTCGATGCGTCAAATAAGACGCCGTGAAACCCTTCGTCTGGCCATGGGAGCCGTTCTAGGTGAACTTTCTCTCAGCCAGATCTCTCAAGCGCTGAGCGACCTCACGGCCTGCTACCTACGCGGAATGCTGGATGTGGTTGTCGAGTTGCCAGGCTCGAGCGTGTTTGACGATAAGCCCATGGAGATCCTTGACTTCGGAATTATTGCCATGGGTAGATTTGGGGGAGAGGAGCTAGGTTTCGGTTCGGATGCTGACGTTATGTTTGTTTATCAGGCCTTGCCAGGAGTCATCCCAGAGCTGGCCCAGAAGACTGCCGAGCGCATCATCTCAGACCTCAAACTGCATGCCGCAGATCCGTTGCTCGAATTTGAACTTGATCTAGACCTTCGACCAGAGGGTAAAAACGGGCCGAATGCTCGATCTCTTGACTCCTATCGCGCCTATTATGAGCGCTGGGCAGATACCTGGGAATCTCAGGCTCTATTGCGAGCGAAACCGATAGCGGGAAGTCAGGCCTTGGTCTCCGAATTCTTAGAGCTGATCAATAGCTATCGCTATCCACAGGAACTGCCGGCCAAGGCAGTGATGGAAATTCGACGAATCAAGGCTCGAATGGAGACCGAACGGCTACCTCAGGGGGCAGACCCTAGACGACACACCAAGCTTGGTCGTGGTTCGCTGAGTGATGTCGAATGGTTGGTGCAGTTGATGCAGATGAAACATGGCAAAGACCACCCTTCAATTCGCACACCCAAGACCCTCGAGGCCTTGTCTGCCTGTGTCAAAGAGGGTTTGATTGCCGAGCACGATGCCCGAGTTCTCGCCGAGGCTTGGACCTTTGCCTCGAGGGTTAGATCGGCCTCGGTGCTTTGGGCCAATAAGCGCACCGACGTATTGCCAACCGACAGGCAGCAACTCGAGGGCATGGCTCGCATTATGGAATACCCAGCGGGCTCTGCGACCGCTCTCGAAGAGGACTACCTCGGCTTCACCAGAAGAGCTCGAATGGTCTACGAAAGGCTCTTCTACGCCGACTAGAGTTTTCGCTGCTTGGATTTCGTCAACCAATTTAAGCCTGAATACAAAAGTGCCCCCGCCGAGAACGACGGGGGCACTTCAATTTACTAAGGATTAGACGCCGAAGTAAAGCTCGAACTCGTATGGGTGAGGACGAAGAGCGATCGGCTGAATCTCGTGAACGCGCTTGTAGTCAATCCAAGTTTCGATTAGGTCCTTGGTGAATACGCCACCCTCTAGAAGGTAGTCGTGGTCAGCCTCAAGAGCCTTGAGAACATCCTCGAGGTTTCCAGGAACCTGAGGGATTAGCTTTGCTTCCTCAGGAGGTAGCTCGTATAGGTCCTTGTCGACAGGAGCGTGTGGCTCGATGCGGTTCTTGATGCCATCGATACCTGCCATAAGCATTGCTGCGAAGGCTAGGTATGGGTTCGATGAGGCGTCAGGAGCGCGGAACTCGATGCGCTTTGCCTTCGGGTTGGTTCCGGTCATCGGGATGCGGATAGCGGCCGAGCGGTTACCTGCCGAGTAAACAAGGTTTACTGGAGCTTCGAAACCTGGAACTAGACGGTGGTAGCTGTTTACGGTTGGGTTGGTGAACGCAAGCAGTGATGGAGCGTGCTTGAGGATACCGCCGATGTACCAGCGAGCGATGTCTGAAAGACCGCCGTAGCCTGACTCGTCGTAGAACAAAGGCTTGCCTTCCTTCCACAACGACATGTGAACGTGCATACCTGAACCGTTGTCACCGAATAGTGGCTTTGGCATGAAGGTTGCAACCTTGCCCCACTGCTCTGCAACGTTCTTGACGATGTACTTGAACTTCAAGATGTCATCTGCTGCTGAAAGCAAGGTGTCGAAACGGTAGTTGATCTCGCCCTGACCCGCGGTGCCAACCTCGTGGTGGCTGCGCTCAACCTCAAGGCCGGCTGCGATTAGCTCTAGAACGATGTTGTCGCGCATGTCTGCGTGCTTGTCAACCGGGGTTACTGGGAAGTAGCCGCCCTTGTATGGGGTCTTGTTGGCAAGGTTTCCGCCCTGACCGTTGACGCGCTCGTCGCGGCCTGAGTTCCAGGCTGCCTCGTCTGAGTCAACGAAGTGCATTGAACCGTTCTGCTTGTATTCGTAACGAACGTCGTCGAAGATGAAGAACTCGGCCTCAGGAGCGAAGTAAGCGGTGTCGGCGATGCCGGTGCTTGCTAGGTAGGCCTGTGCCTTGCGAGCGGTCTGACGTGGGTCGCGACCGTAGATCTCGCCGTTACGTGGGTTGTAGATGTCGAAGACCATGATTAGGGTCTTCTCGGCGCGGAATGCGTCGATGTAAGCGGTGGTGACGTCAGGGATGATCTGCATGTCTGACTCGTGGATTGACGCGAAACCGCGGATCGACGAACCATCGAATAGCTGACCATCGATGAAGAACTGCTCATCGATCATTGCGGCTGGAAGGTTGAAGTGCTGCTGAACACCAGGTAGGTCGGTGAAGCGAACGTCAAGGAACTTTACATCGTTCTCCTTGATGTACGCAACGACCTCAGAGGCAGTCTTGAACATAGGGGGTTTCCCTTCAATTGGATTTTGGATGGACTTCTTTAAACCATCCTCTATATCCTATCGAAGCAAGGCGCTAGAGCCCGTTCGAATCGTGTTTCGGGAATGTAAAACTTTCGCTTAGTCTGTTTGAATGAGCAACGCGCAGCAGTGGGCAGGACAACGACTCGGGCTACCAGAATCTGGGCCAGGCAGTCTCGCAAAAGTCGGTCGCAGAATTTTCGCCCTCATGATTGACTGGTTGCTCTCGATGCTGGTTTCTCAGGCCTTTGCCAAGGGTGATTCGACCGCGACACTGCTAATTTTCTCGCTCGAGCAGTGGCTGTTGATCGCAACCATCGGCTACAGCATCGGCCATCGCCTGCTTGGTCTGCAAGTTCGTCGGCTAGACGGAAAATACGTGGGTTTCTGGAGATCGCTGATTCGAATTGGCCTAATTCTGCTGGTCATCCCGGCGACAATCTGGGATGCCGATAATCGTGGACTTCACGACAAGGCCGCCGGAACAATACTGGTTCGTACCAAATAGAGAAAGTGCCCATCCCTTGCGGGATGGGCTCTTGCCAAAAACCTTTTTAGCGGTGCTGCGCTCGAACGCGCTTTGGGTCGATTCCCTTTGGAATAGGCATAGAGTTTGCTAGAGCGGTGAGGCGCTTATCGATTGCCGCCACCTCGTTGCGGTTTAGCACGCGCTTCATTTTCAACAGGGTAGTGGCGAGCTTCATAAGTCGAGTTCCCTCGCCATCCTGGGTAACCCAGACAAACCTAACCTCGACGCCAGGAACCACGCGCTGAACCTTGCGACGCTCGTCTTCGAGCATCGGCTGCACCCGCGAGCGCACTCCTTCGCCAATCAACACGACACCGGCTGGTCCGATGGCGCGATAGACGGCATCCTGGTTGCGGTTGACGGCAATCGGAACCTCGCTGCCACGCCAGCCACGCTTTAGAGCGCTTCTGAGAACTGCGCTGACCGCGCCCGGCTGGCCCTCGATTTGGCTGTATGCGGCCTGTTCAGCCTTTCTAGACATAACGATTAGCCCGGCCAGGATACCCATCAGGGTTCCGGTGATGATCCAAACTACGAGGCCGGTGGCGGTGCCATGACCAACTGTCGCGCCCATAGTGGCGCCGACAATGACTCCAACTGCCACTGCCAAAAGTGACCACCAAAGTGCGGTTTTATCCGACTTAATCGTCATTTGGTAGATCTTGAAGAGCTGAGCTACGCGACCGGGTTCTTTGTTCTGTTTAGCCATGGGAATAGCCTAACCGTTGACTGCCTGACTGAAGCCATCCTTGGCGGCTGCGTCGGCTAGGTGCTGAAGGTGAGCAGGGATTTCGAGGCCCTTTTTCTGCATCGAAGTTGCCCAAAGTCGGCCGGCCCTGTATGAGCTGCGAACCAATGGTCCGCTCAAAACTCCGAGGAAACCGATTTCCTCGGCCTCTTCCTTCATCTCCACGAACTCCTCAGGCTTCACCCAACGTGAGACCGGGTGGTGCTTTGGGGTTGGGCGAAGGTATTGGGTAATGGTGAGGATATCGGTGCCGGCGTCGAATAGATCCTGCATCGCCTGAGAGATCTCTTCGCGAGTTTCACCCATGCCAAGGATCAGATTCGACTTAGTTACCAAGCCAAAATCGCGGGCCTGGGTGATGACGTTTAGGGAACGCTCATACGTGAAAGCTGGGCGAATCTGCTTAAAAATGCGTGGAACGGTTTCGACGTTGTGCGCGAACACCTCTGGAGCGGCATCGAAGACCTTGCCGAGTAGTTCTGGGTTGCCAGAAAAATCTGGAACCAGAATCTCAACACCGGTGCCCGGCGACTGTTTGTGGATCTGGCGAATCGTTTCCGCATACAACCAGGCGCCTTCGTCAGGAAGGTCATCGCGAGCGACACCGGTAACCGTGGCATAGCGCAGTTCCATGCGCTTTACAGAGTCGCCAACCCGGCGAGGTTCATCAGGGTCAAAGTTGTCTGGCTTGCCGGTATCGATCTGGCAAAAGTCACAGCGACGAGTGCACTGAGAACCGCCGATAAGGAAGGTGGCCTCGCGATCCTCCCAGCACTCAAAGATGTTCGGGCAACCCGCCTCTTGGCAAACCGTGTGCAGGTTTTCACCCTTGACTAGCGACTGAAGAGCCTGATACTCCGGACCCATCTTGGCAGTGGTTTTGATCCAACTCGGTTTCTTCTCGATTGGCACTGCGCTGTTTCTGGCTTCAATCCGAAGAAGTTTGCGCTCGGGCTTGGTCTCATTTGTGGTCATAGTGTGACTTTGCCAATCTCTTTCAGGTGCTTCTTAACTACCTCGGCGGCCATCGCAGGCGTGATCTCTCTACCGAGGAGGATTGAGAGAGTGCTTACTGTTGCATCTCGGATGCCGCAGGCAATAATCGTTTCATATGGTTCGAGCGAGTTATTGCAGTTAAGCGCGAAACCGTGCATGGTCGTGTGCTCGGCCACTCGGATTCCGATAGCCGCTACTTTCACGTGGGTGCCATCGAGAGGTGCCCAAACTCCGCTTCGACCAGCGACGCGCTCGGTGTATAGCCCAAACTCGGCGATGGAATCAATCAGCACCTGTTCGAGCCATCGCACATAACCGACGACGTCAATCGGGCGAGGAAGTTGCATGATTGGATAACCGATAAGTTGCCCTGGGCCGTGCCAGGTGATCTTGCCACCGCGATCGACCTCAACCACCGGTGTTCCATCCTGGGGGAGTTCGCTATCTTCGGTGCGTTTTCCGGCCGTATAAACGGCCTCATGCTCTAGGAGGATTACCGTGTCGGGGCGCTCACCTGAGGCAACCTGCGCATGGATAGCCCGCTGAAGATCCCAGCCGGCTTCGTATTCAACGAAGTCGGGAGCTAGGCCGGCGGTGAGAAATTCGGGCATCTTACGATTCTAAGTTGTTGACAGCGGAAACATCTGATGTGGTTATCAACCGTATTTATTGCGGTGGTATTTCCCAACCAGCCGCGACAGAAAATGGGGTATGCGAAGCGCTCGGTTTAGACCCGAAATCAGGCGAAACATTTGGCGGTCAAATTGGGTCGTCGCAACCGCGAGCCCCGATGCTGCGGTTCGGCCTTTATCCGTGGGTAGGTCACGCTTCGCCATGCTAGTTTCTTGCGCGGCTCTAGCACTTATCGTCGCCGCTTATGCGGGAGCGTCCACGACTGGAATCACCAGCAGAAGTCAGAGGGCGGACCCACCCATCGCATCGCAGCCTTCAACTTGCGTTGACCTGCCTCTGGAACGACTCTTTGGCACCTCATTTAGCCTTCAACGAGCCAAGGCACTCGCGCTAACCATGATGTCAGAGAGCAATTTTGGTGGACTTATCACACAGACTTTTCGCTGCAATCAAAGTCGTTTGGTTTTCGAAATCGAAATCGATAGCCGAGGTTCAGTCGTCGGAATAAAGCAAATCTCCCAGCCCTAAGGCTGGGAGATTTGTCAGTAGTTTTTTAGAGACCTAGAACGGCGTCGAAGTTTGCATCCTCGAGGCGGCTCTTGACGTCAACTAAGAATCGACTTGCGTCTGCGCCATCGACGAGACGGTGGTCGTAGGAGAGCGCCAAATAGACCATGCTGCGAATTGAAATCGCGTCTTGGCCTTCTGAGTCAGTGACTACAACTGGTCGCTTGGTTACGACACCGGTGCCGAGAATCGCTACCTGAGGAAGGAACACGACTGGGGTGTCAAACAAAGCACCTCGTGAACCGGTGTTGGTGAGTGTGAAGGTGCCACCACCAAGCTCGTCTGGCTTTAGCTGGTTGCTGCGAGTGCGCGCCGCCTTGTCAGCAATCTGCTGAGCGATCTCCATGATGTTCAGAGACGCCGCATCTCGAATCACCGGGGTCAAGAGACCCTTTTCGGTGTCTACCGCGAATGAGATGTTCTCACTGCCGTGGTAGACAATGTTCTCGCCGTCGATGGTCGCGTTCAACTTAGGGTGAACTCGGAGCGCTTCGGCAGCAGCCAAGGCGAAGAACGGCATGAAGTTGAGCTTGCCACCAGACTTGGCAACAAAAGCAGACTGAACCTTCTGGCGTAGCTGAGCGATCTTGGTCACATCAACCTCGACAACGGTGGTTAGCTGTGCGGTTGAGACCATCGATGCCACAGCTCGCTCGGCAAGGACCTTGCGCAGACGCGACATAGGCTCGGTGGTTCCACGAAGTGGAGATGCTGCACCCGGAACAAAGGCAGGCTTTGACTGCGAAACAGCGGCTGAGGCGCTGCCTGAGGTGGCGTTCAGAACGTCATCCTTGCGGATGCGGCCGCCGACTCCGGTGCCAGAAATCTGAGTCAAATCTACGCCTGACTCCTGTGCCAGTTTGCGCACGAGCGGGGTGACGTATCCGGCATCGCTGACACTAGCCGGCGCCGAACTTGGTGCGGCCGCAGCAACAACCGGAGCTGAGACGACCGGAGCCGAAACAACAGGTGCCGCGACAATTGGAGCCGAGACGATTGGCGCAGCAACCACCGGAGCTGCTACGACTGGCGCCACTGCGACCGGTGCAGCCGGCGCTTCGGCAACCGGGGCTGGAGCCTCTACCATTGGCTCAGCTGCAGGTGCGGCAGGTGCTGCAGGTGCAGAGCCCGAACCGTCGCCGATGATGACCAGGACGGCACCGACCTGAACGGTCTCGTCTTCCTGAACCAGGATCTGCTCGATGACTCCGGCGACCGGTGAAGGAATCTCGGTATCTACCTTGTCGGTTGACACCTCAACCAGTGGCTCGTCGACGGCTACGGTCTCGCCGACCTTCTTAAGCCAACGGGTTACGGTTCCCTCGGTCACGCTCTCGCCGAGTGCTGGAAGTACTACTGATTCGCTCATGTTTTGCTCCTTGTGGGACTTTTCGAAATCTTAGGCGTGTGCGTGAAGAGGCTTGCCAGCTAGGGCAAGGTGTGCTTCACCAATCGCTTCGTTCATGGTTGGGTGTGCGTGAACCAGCGACGCAACGTCTTCTGGGTAGGCCTCCCAGTTCACGATTAGCTGAGCCTCACCGATCTGCTCGCCAACGCGAGAACCGATCATGTGAACACCGATAACCGGGCCGTTGTTCTGACGGATTAGCTTGATGAAACCGGCGGTGCCAAGAATTTGGCTCTTGCCGTTGCCACCGAGGTTGTATTCATAGGTCGAAATGTTGTCTGCACCATACTTTTCGGTGGCCTGTGCGGTGGTCAAACCGACTGAAGCGATCTCAGGCTCGCAGTAGGTGACCTTAGGAATACCAGATTCATCGATTACCGCAGGGTTTAGACCTGCGATGTCCTCGGCGATGAAAATTCCCTGCTGGAAACCGCGGTGAGCCAACTGCAAGCCTGGAACGATGTCGCCGGCGGCATAAACCCCTGGAAGGTTGGTCTGAAGGCGCTCGTTGGTTAGAACATAGCCGCGATCCATGGCAACGCCCTGCTCGTCATAGCCAAGTCCAGCGGTGTTTGGCCCGCGACCGACTGCGACCAACAGGATTTCAGCCTCGAGTTTTTCTCCAGATTCTAGAGAAACTACGACACCGTTTGCATGCTGCTCGACACCCGAGAAGCGAACGCCAGTCTTGAAATCAATTCCACGCTTGCGGAATGCTCGCTCAAGCGCCTTGCTGACCGCTGGGTCCTCGTTTGGAACCAGGCTAGGCAATCCCTCGACGATTGTTACTTCGGCGCCGAATGAGCGCCAAATAGATGCGAATTCAACACCAATTACGCCGCCACCGAGCACGATGACCTTGTTTGGAACGAACTCAAGCTGAAGTGCGTGCTCTGAAGTGATCACGCGGCCACCGATTTCAAGGCCAGGAAGCGAGCGGCTGTAAGAGCCAGAGGCCAGGATGACGTTGGTGCCGGTGTAGTTGTCACCGTTTACCTGGACGGTCTTTGGGCCAACTAGGCGACCCTCGCCGGCGACAACGGTGATTTCCTTAGAACCGACCAAACCGGTGAGGCCCTTGAAGAGGCGATCGATTATGCCGTCACGATACTTGTTCACACCGAGCATGTCGATTGAGCCGAACGTAGCGTTTACTCCGAAGTGGCCTGCCTCGCGAACGTTGTCGGCAATCTCAGCCGAGTGGAGCAAAGCCTTGGTTGGGATACATCCGCGGTGAAGACAGGTTCCGCCGAGCTTGTCTTTTTCGATGAGGGCAACAGACTTGCCCAACTGTGCCGAGCGAAGTGCGGCTGCATAGCCACCGCTTCCGCCACCAAGGATTACAACGTCAAAGTTGTGGTCAGCCACGAATATCTCCCTTTAAAGGTTCACAAGTACTTGAAAGTTTACTACCAAGAACGCCGGCGCTTAGCGAGACATTCCCTCGGCTACGGTCACCAATGTTCGCAGCGCGACTCCTGTGGCACCTTTCGGTGTGTAACCGTATGCACTGCCCTCGTTGTTGGCGGTGCCGGCAATGTCTAGATGGGCCCAGGATTGCTGCTTGGCCGAGCTCTTGTCTGTGCCGACGAATTCGCGAAGGAACACCCCGGCTAGCAGCATTCCACCGGCGGTAGATCCGATCTTGGCGTTGGCAATGTCGGCCACATCCGAGTCGAGGCGCGAGCGCAGTTCTGAAGGCAGCGGCATATGCCAAACCAGCTCTCCGGCGTCAAAGGCCGCGGCCTCCACGGCCGAAACGGCATCGGCTGTTCCCATGACGGCTGAGTAGCGGTCACCTAGAGCAACTCGAGCCGCACCGGTGAGCGTTGCAATGTCGATGATCATGTCGGGTTCGAGCTCGGAAGCAGCAGATAGTCCATCAGCGAGCACTAGTCGGCCCTCGGCATCGGTGTTCAAAACCTCAACGGTTTTGCCATTTCTGATGGTGATTACGTCGTTAGGGCGGGTTGCGCTGCCTGACGGCATGTTCTCGGCCACGCACATAAACGCGGTTACCTTGACTGCGAGGCCGAGCTTTGCAATGGCAGAAACTGCCTGGAAGACCGTCGCGGCTCCGGTCATGTCGTATTTCATTCCGACCATTGAGGCAGGCGGTTTCAACGAGAGTCCGCCGGTGTCAAAGGTGATTCCCTTGCCGACCAAGGCGAGGTGAGATTTTGCCTTCTTTGGTGAGTATTCGATTTTAACCATGCGTGGTGGACGGCTCGAACCCTGGCCCACGGCGAGAATACCTCCGAAGTTTCCAGCCTTGAGCTCTTTTTCGTCTAGCACGGTCACCTTGAGGTCTGTGTCCTTGAGGTCGGCTGAGACTAGGTCAGCCAGGCTTTTAGGAAACATGAGGTTTGGGGGAGTGTTGACAAGATCACGAACGCGATTTACCGACGTCGCCATGACGCGCGCCCTAGTGATCGCCGTGGCCGAAACCGCAACCTGCGAGACCACTACGACGGACTTCGGCTTAGCCTTGGCAGGCTTATCGAACGCCGAGTGGTACCTATAGGTTCCAAGAATTGCGCCTTCTAGAGCGCAGACGGCATCGCGCTCATCTTCGGTGGGAAGGTCAAAGATGATCTCGTCGAAATCGCCGAGGCTGCGGGTCGCTGCGGCGGCTAGCTCTCTCAGGATGTCTTCATCCAATTCCTCGGCACCCAAACCGACCAAAGCGAAAACCGAGCCCTCAGGCCCAGGAATTCGAGCAATCGACTCGGCCGTCCAGGTGACCCCCAGTGCCTTTAGATCAAGATGGTTCAGCGATTCTGTTGAAACCGTGTGTTCGGCTAGTTCGATGCCTTTCGAGGTCTTCTGCACGCCGATTACGACAGCCACTCCAGGTCGAAGGCTAGGAATTTTTTTGGATACCGAGAGCTTGATGTTAGTCATGAGCCAATGCTAAGGCGCAGATAGGATTTATTCATGGTTCAGCCACGCGACTTATTTGACATCCACGATGTGGACGCTGAAGTCACTCTCGGGCTGCACATGATTGGTGGCCTGAACGGCTTCACGGATGCCGGATCGACCGTCTCCCAGTTTGCCGAGCAAATCTTCGCCAACCTCGAGCACAGGTTGCTCATCTCGTTCAAGAACGACGAACTGCTCGATTACCGTTCGCGTCGACCGGTTATGTACTTTGAAAAGGACCACATCGAGTCATACGAGCCTGCAGTGCTCGGCATCTACCTCGTCTGGGACGAAGCGAGACAGCCATTTCTTTATCTGCACGGATACGAGCCCGACTTCAAGTGGGAGGCATTCAGCGAGGCGATGGCATACATCCTTGACCTGTATGCGGTGTCTGACTTCACCTGGGTTCATGCGATTCCATTCCCTATTCCACACACCCGTTCAGTCGGAGTTACCGTTTCGGGAAATCGCAAGGACCTGATCGAACAGACCTCCGAATGGCGACCACAGACTCAGGTTCCTGGCAACGTTCTGCACCTATTGGAATATCGATTCGCTGCCGACGAGATCCCAACCGCGGGTTATGTGCTGCTAGTGCCGCACTACCTTGCCGAGAGCGAATATCCTCAGGCAGCTGTGGCTGCGTTTGAGCAGGTTACCTCGGCAACCGGGCTGGTTTTCCCAACCGATGATTTGCGTGATGACGGGGTGCGCTTCCTTGCGAAACTAAACGCGCAGGTTGAAGAAAACGAAGAGCTCAGTCGAATGATTGCGAACCTAGAGCAGGGTTATTTGAACGAGAAGACTGGCCCGAATCAGTCACCAATTAGGAAACCGGATAGCAAGCTTCCGAACGCCGATGAAATCGCTGCTGAGCTAGAGGACTATTTGGCAAGCCGTCGCAAGAATTCAGCCGAAGACCAGAAGGACTAGGCGTGGCTAAGCAGAGGGTGAGTCTCATCCTCGGCTCAGCTGTATTCGCCTACTTCTCATCGGTAGTAGAACGAAGTTCGATGGGCGTGGCCTCGCTAGCGGCTACTCACAGATTCGGAATCGGCGCGACCGCCCTTTCTTCGCTTTCAGTAGCTCAGCTGGTTATCTATGCGGTCATGCAGATTCCAGTCGGCATACTTCTGGATCGATTTGGCGCTAAGAAACTCATAGTTTTCGGAAGCCTGGTAACGGGCTTGGGCAACATGCTCGTCGCGCTCACCCCGGTGTTTGCAGGGGCAATCGCGGGTCGAATGCTGGTTGGTTTCGGCGACGCCTTCGTTTTTGTGTCGATGATTCGCCTAATTAATGGCTGGGTTCGCGGTGGGCGCGCCACGCGGTTCACTCAACTTTTTGCAAATATCGGGCAGCTTGGGCAAATCGCTTCTGCGATTCCTTTCGCCTATTTCTTGGGGTTCGCGGGCTGGACCCCAGCATTCACGTTGGCGTCGAGCCTAGCCCTGGTAGCTGGATGCCTGGGAATAGTTTTTCTAAAAAACGAACCCGACTTTCACCCTCTCTCCAACGAAGTCGGCTGGTTCACGCAGTTGAAGACCAACCTTCGCGACGTCTACACCCGAAAGGCCTTTTGGGTCCATTTCACAATGCAATCCAGCGGCTCAGTCTTCATCCTGCTCTGGGGCTATCCATTTATGGTGCAGGGCGAGGGGCTGAGCAAGTCCACGGCGTCTGTTCTTTTATCGTCGTTTGTCTTTATCGGTTTTGTAGTCGGCCCGCTCCTGAGCCACTTCTGCGTTGCCCATCCAAGGATGCGGCATCTTCTGATTCTTGGGGTTTACTCGCTAATCGCTGTTGCCTGGCTGATTATTCTGCTGACCCCGGGTGTGAATCCCTTTTGGCAAATAATCTTCTTGGTCCTTTGCATCGGCATCGGTGGGCCGGCCTCTATGGTCGCTTTTGATTACTCAAGAACGAACATCCCGGTGGCGAGGCTCGGCTCGTCCAATGGAATCATCAATTCGGGTGGTTTTGTTGCCACTTTCATGAGCGTGGGTCTGATTGGGGTGGCCTTGGATGCGATCCACACCAGCGGCACGTTCGGGCACTTCGGTCTCTATTCACTCGACGCATTCAAGCTAGCTTTCCCTTTGCTAATAGCTGTAAACACCATTGGATTGGTTATGTTCTACCTCGCGCGCAGGTCAGCTCTTCGCCTCGCCGTCGCCAAACAGGAATAAAAAACACTTTCTGATCATTTACTCCAGGGCAGGTCATTGGGAAATGGTAAGAAATAGCTAAGTTCCGTGACATAATTGCAGAAGACCCAGTCTCCGCGAGTTTTCGCGGATTTGACATGGGTCTTAGTAATGCCCGGATCAGCAGAGTGTTGATTCTGAGAGGTAGATGTGGCCAAGAACACAGACGACGGCAAGAAGCGCGGCTTCCTGTCTAACTTGCTGCACCCGGGGCAAAACAAGACTTCGGTTGAACCGGCAGAGAAAGCAGCAGAGATCATTTCAGCAACACCAAAGACCACAACCAAAACCGCTACCAAGTCGGCAGCGAAACCTGCCGCAAAGGCTGCCGCTGTAAAAACTGCCGCTAAAAAGGCTCCTGCCGAAAAACCGGCCGCCGAAAAGACTGCTGTTGCTAAGCCAGCAACGAAGTCCGTTGCGGCGAAAACTGCCGCAACCAAGCCGGCCGCGTCCAAGACCGCAAAGTCAACCGGCCCGGTGGCCACCAAGGCAAAGCCTGCGAAGGCTAAAAAGGCGCCAAAGCTTGGCGATGATGAAGATGAAGAACTTGACGAGGTCGAAGATCTCGTCTCAGTTGAAGAGATTGTTGCTGAAGCTGCATCTGCCATCGACCTAACCGTCGTAGATGATGAGCACGAAGAGGAACACGAAGACGAAGACAAGGAAAAGATTGTCGTTCCTGAGGGTGCTTTGGTGTTGTCGAACCGCGAGGAAGATGACATCCCGGTCCAAACCACGACCATCACCGGTGCCACCGCCGACCCGGTTAAGGACTACCTAAAGCAAATCGGTAAGGTTGCACTGCTAAACGCGGAACTTGAAGTTGAACTAGCCAAGCGAATCGAAGCCGGTCTTTTCGCGGAGGAAAAACTTGCCACCGAGACCAAGTTGTCTCGTGAAGCCGAGCGCGACCTGAAGTGGGTCGTCAAGGATGGCCAGCGTGCCAAGAGTCACCTGCTCGAGGCAAACCTACGACTCGTCGTTTCGCTTGCGAAGCGATACACCGGTCGTGGAATGCAGTTCCTTGACCTGATCCAAGAGGGAAACCTAGGTCTTATCCGAGCGGTCGAAAAGTTCGACTACACCAAGGGTTATAAGTTCTCAACCTATGCGACCTGGTGGATTCGCCAGGCAATTACTCGTGCGATGGCCGACCAGGCTCGCACCATTCGTATTCCGGTTCACATGGTTGAAGTCATCAATAAGCTGGCTCGCGTTCAGCGTCAGCTGCTTCAAGACCTCGGTCGCGAACCGACCCCAGAAGAACTAGCACGCGAGTTGGACATGACACCTGAAAAGGTAGTCGAGGTTCAAAAATATGGCCGCGAACCGATTTCTCTGTCTACGCCTCTCGGTGAAGACGGCGACAGCGAATTTGGTGACTTGATCGAAGACACCGAGGCCGTGGTTCCAGCGGATGCCGTTGGTTTCACCATGTTGCAGCGCGAGCTCGAGCGAATTCTCGATTCGCTTCACCCTCGTGAAGCCGGCGTGATCAGAAGCCGCTTTGGTCTTGGCGATGGAGTGCAAAAAACCCTCGACCAAATCGGTGAGGAGTTCGGCGTAACACGCGAACGTATTCGTCAGATTGAGTCGAAGACCATGTCAAAGCTTCGCCACCCGTCGCGCTCTCAGATGCTTCGTGACTATCTAGAGAACTAATGATTTATCTTCCGGCCATCTTGATTGGGCGTGCGGCTCGCGCGCTCATCAGGAGGGTCAGACCCGGGGGTGGTTCTGCTCTTCCAGGTCTAATCCTGAGCAAAATTGCGCCGGGTCTGCTAAACAGCACGCTTAGGTCGTTTCCGGATGGCTTAATCGTAGTTACCGGCTCCGCAGGTAAATCGACCACCACAAAAATGCTGGTGGCAATCGCGAGAGCACACGGCAAAACGGTGTTCACAAACCCTTCGACTGCAAACATCGCTCAGGGGTTCTACTCTTCGATTCTCGAGCGTTCAGACCTATACGGCCGAATCGCTGGCGACGTAGCCATCCTCGAAATGGATGAGGGTCATGCCGCCGAAATCACCAAACGCGTCAAACCGAGACAATCGACCATCTTGAACGTGCTTGAAGATCAACTCGACAGATTCATCGACCCTGCCCTGGTGCGAGAGAAACTGCTCGAAGTTGCCAAGCGCACCACCGGCAGGGTGCTGTTGAACTCGGACGACCAGAACACCATTCTGATTGGTAATCAAATTAAGTCTGGCCACGCTGCCTGGTTTGGCATCGAACCCAAGGTAATAGCGGGCACCAAGCATGGATTGGGATCAGCGCCAACCTTCCTTGAGGTTCAGCCAAGACCACAGCCGACCGCCCAAATCGACTCGGTGAAGGGAACCCTGGCTTTTGCCACCGTAGACGGTGCGTCAACCGAGTTCAACCTTCCTAACCGAGGATTGCACTATGCCCTCGATTCGATAGCGGCGCTACAGAGCGCATCGGAATATCTGGGTGAGGAGTTCGACCTAGAACTCTCGGCTCGTGTGCTCAACGACCTTCCGCCGGTTTTCGCTCGCGGAGAGATCGCACAGGTTGGGGGAGAAGAAGTTGAATTCATCCTGGTTCAAAATCCCATGAGTTTTCAGCTAAACCTCGACAACCTAAGCACCGACCCCGAGCAAATCATGGTCGCAATTGGTCGAGACGTGCACGACCCATCCTGGTTATGGACCGTTGACCTGACCAACCTGAGTCACGCCGATGTTGTCTCGGGTTATAACTTTGCCGAAATCGCGCTCAGAATGACCTACTCAGACATTCCGATCGGACATGTGATCGGCGATCTAGAGCAGGCCATCGAGAAGTTCTTTTCGTTGCCAAAGCCGTCTACCGGTATGAAGACCGTGATCTTCTCAGCAGACGCAATGCGCAGGACTAGAAGAATCTTGGGCTTCACTGACCCTGAGGCGGTTGAAAGATGATCAGGCTAGCCGCCCTATTTCCAGAACACCTGAACCTCAACGGCGACCAGGGCAATCTTGAGGTAATCCGTAAGCAGCTAGCTTGGCGAGGAATCGCGAGCAAAGTCGTCCCGGTTAGCAACATTGTTGACCTCGACGAATCGTTCGCTTTGATTTTTATCGGGCATGGGTCAGGTGCAGCCTGGCAGGACCTTGAGGATCGATTCGCGGGTCTATCAGCGCGAGTTCGCGAATTAGCCGAGTCGGGAACCCGAGTGCTAGCCGTTTCCACTGGCTTCGAGGCTGCCATCAAACACAAAATCTGCGTTGACGTTGTGGCAAATAGAATGCCGAATCGAGTTTCAAAGTTTGAAGTAATCGAAGAAAATGGCTCTGAAGTGCTTGGCTATGTCAACACCGATAAGGACTTGCCGGCGCTTCATAGTTGCGGAACATTTATCGGAACTACCCTGCATGGTCCAGTCCTGGTTAAGAATCCGGAGTTGCTCGAGGAAATTCTGCGCGGCCTCGCCGACTTTGCCGGCCTATCACTATCTGAGATTCAGAACAAAGAAAAGGCCAGCCTACTGGCTGACCTTGTCTCTGAAGTGTGGGATCTTGAGCGCGAGCTAGCGAGCGAGTAGCTTCGAGCTCTCGTCATGCCAAGACACGGCAACAGGCTCGAGCTGGGCCTTCTTTTCGTTGCCGTGGTGTGAGCAAAAGATTAGGTCTCCGCTGGCAAGCTCGACTCGGATGTAGGCCTGTGCGCCACAAACATCGCAACGATCTAGAGCGGTGAGAGTCTCGTTTGAGGCTTCGTTGTGCTCGGTTGCTTCTAGTTCTACGGTTGCGTCTTGGTTCATGGTCTTTCCCTTCCGCTTCAATAAGAACACATCCATGCCACCGATGTGCTGATTTGGCGGCCTATTTCGCTAACTGCGAAGTTGTCGGCGGCGAATCGGGCATACCACCGTGTCAAAACCCGCCATTCGCGTGGGGGCGGTTACGATTTTGAGGTGCCTAACTCAGACTATTCAGCCCGCCACCTCTCGGTTCTAGAGGGGCTCGAGGCAGTTCGCAAACGTCCAGGCATGTACATCGGCTCGACCGACTCTCGTGGCCTCATGCACTGCCTCTGGGAGATTATCGATAACTCGGTAGACGAGGCACTAGCCGGGCATGGAGACCAAATTGAGGTCATCCTGCACAGGGACAACTCTGTCGAAGTGCGCGATAAGGCTCGCGGTATCCCGGTTGACATAGAGCCAAAGACCGGTCTGTCGGGTGTCGAGGTTGTGTTCACCAAGTTGCACGCCGGTGGAAAGTTTGGCTCCGGCTCCTATGCAGCCTCGGGTGGACTTCACGGCGTCGGCGCATCCGTGGTCAATGCCCTCTCGGAGCGCTTGGATGTTGAGGTCGATCGCGAGGGCAAGACCTATGCGATGTCATTCCGTCGCGGTGAGCCTGGCATTTTCGACGATAAGTCTGGAATCGCCCCAGGAAACCCATTCAAACCGTTCGAAGACGGATCTGTCTTGCGCGAGGTTGGCAAGGTTGCCAAGGGCGTCTCTGGAACTCGAGTGCGCTATTGGGTAGACCCGCAAATCTTTATCAAAGACGCCCATTTTTCTACCGATGAACTCGTTGGACGAGCGCGACAAACCGCCTTCCTCGTTCCTGGACTAGGAATTGGAATCACCGATCAGCGTTCGGGTGAAGAGCAGCGTCAGGAGTTCCGCTATCAGGGTGGCATCGTCGAGTATGCCGACTTCTTGGCCAAGGATGCTCCGCTTACCGCAACCTGGCGTCTTTCTGGCGAGGGCAAGTTCACCGAAACCATCCCGGTTCTTGACGAGTCAGGAAACATGGTTTCGCGTGATGTCGAACGTGATTGTGCCGTTGAAGTGGCGGTTCGCTGGGGAACGGGGTACGACACCGAGGTCAAGTCGTACGTCAACATCATTGCGACCCCAAAGGGTGGAACCCACGTCGCCGGTTTTGAACAGGCGCTGCTGAAGACTCTGCGCGCGCAAATCGAGTCAAATGCCCGAAAGCTCAAGGTTGGCAACGACAAAATCGAAAAGGAAGACGTCATGGCGGGCCTAACCGCCGTCGTTACCGTTCGTCTAGCCGAACCGCAGTTTGAGGGTCAGACCAAAGAGGTGCTCGGGACCCCAGCGGTGCGAAACATAGTCTCAAACGTCATCAGCAAGTCACTCGGCGAACGATTCAACAGCGTCAAACGCGATGACAAGGCGCAGAGCGCACTTTTGCTCGAGAAGATCGTCGCCGAGATGAAATCGCGAATTTCGGCACGAACTCACAAAGAGACTCAGCGACGAAAGAACGCACTTGAGAGTTCTTCACTTCCAACCAAACTGGTTGACTGTCGAACCCAAGACACCATGGATTCCGAACTCTTCATTGTCGAGGGTGATTCGGCACTTGGAACCGCAAAACTTGCGCGAAGCAGCGACTTCCAGGCGCTGCTACCTATCCGAGGCAAAATTTTGAACGTTCAAAAGGCTTCGGTTTCAGACATGCTCTCGAACACAGAGTGTGCATCGATCATTCAGGTGATCGGCGCCGGTTCGGGCCGCAGTTTTGATCTGGATGCCGCGCGCTATGGCAAGGTAATTTTGATGAGCGATGCCGACGTCGATGGCGCACACATTCGCACATTGCTCTTGACTCTGTTCTTCAGATACATGCGCCCTCTGGTTGAAGCGGGGCGAGTATTCGCCGCTGTTCCACCGTTGCACCGCGTAGAGATCATCAATGCCGGCTCAAAAGCCAACGATGTGGTTTACACCTATTCGCAGCAAGAGCTGGAGCAGCTTCTGATCAAGCTAGAGAAAGACGGAAAGCGCTATAAAGAACCGATTCAGCGCTATAAGGGTCTTGGTGAAATGGACGCCGATCAGCTTGCCGAAACCACCATGGATAGAAGCCACCGGGCGCTGAGAAGGGTTCGCGTCGAAGATGCAGTCGCCGCCGAACAGGTATTCGAACTCTTAATGGGCAACGACGTCGCGCCGCGACGAGACTTCATCATTGACTCGGCAGACGATTTCGAACGCGACCGAATCGACGCTTAGTTTCCGACCGAACCAATCACTGCGCTCAGCGGGGCACCAGATGCGTCTCGCTTGGCCTTCTCATTGCGCAGTTCAATCGGCTTGCCATCGGCAGTGAGGGCCAACACGTTGTCCCGGCCAACCCAGGCGAAGTAAAGCTGGTCTTCACCACGAACGAATCTCTGAGATCTCACTCCGCCGGTTGCTCGACCCTTTGCCGGAAATTCAGCCAGATCCGAGATCTTGAGCGAGCCGGCATCGGTGCCTGGAATAGCAAGGGAACTATTGGCCGCCGTGATCACGACTGGAGACTCAGAAACAGCTCCGAAGAAGATCACCTTGGCCGACGGGTCTAGGTTAATTCCGGCGACTCCGCCGGCAGGGCGACCCTGAGGTCGCACCGAGGCAGCCGAATAGTGCAACAGCTGAGCGTCGCTAGCGATGAAAACAAGAGTCGATTCTTCGGTGGCCACTGCGGCACCAACCACATAGTCGTCGTCCTTGAGCGTGATGACCTCAAATTCATCCTTGGCCGGATAATCGGCCACGACTCTCTTGACGACGCCCTGGGCGGTTCCCAGGGCAAGTTCAGCCTTATCGCTCAGCTCGAAAACCGTCAGGATGCGCTCTTCCTTAGGCAAGCCAAGGAACTCCTGGGCAGACACTGCATCGGCGGATGAGAATGACTCACCAAAACTAGGAACGTCGGCTGCGTGAATACGGTGAACCTTGCCAAGCGAGGTGACAAAACCGATATCCTGGCGCGTTGTGGTCTGCACGGTCAGGGCAATGGCGTCATGCTTGCTGCGCTTGCCGCTCCTCGCAACTTCGATGTGACCGTCGACTCTAGAAAGCATGCCGCTCGAGGTCATGATGATAGAACACGGAGTGTCGGCGAGCTCTGCATTGACGTTAGCCGCCTTTGCCATTGAAATTGGCTTGACTTCTTCAACCTCAGAAATCAATGTTGTGCGTCTGGCGTCGCCATACTTTTCGGCAACTTCGGCGAGTTCGTTGCTCACCACGGCACGAAGATTGGCTTCATTTGCGAGGATGTGCTCGAGTTCAGCGATTTCCGCTAGGAGGGTAGCCTTTTCGCTCTCTAGTTCAATCTTTGAGAACTTGGTTAGCCTGCGTAGACGCAATTCGAGAATGTATTCGGCCTGAAGCTCACTCAGGTCGAAAACCTCACGAAGTCGACGACGTGCATCGTCAACCTCATCGCTGCTTCGAATCACCTGGATTACTTCGTCGATTGAGACGATTGCGACTAGCAAACCCTCGACCAGGTGCAAACGCGCCTTGCGTTTGCCGAGGCGGGTGACCGTGCGGCGTCGCGTGACTGTGATTCGATGGGCGAGATATACGCCGAGCAGATCGCGAAGCCCGAGTGTCAATGGGCGACCGTCAACCAGTGCAACGTTGTTGATTCCGAAAGAATCCTCCATCGGGGTGAAGCGATATAAAAGATCGAGAACAACTTGTGGATCGAAGCCAGTCTTGAGCTCGATGACGAGTTTTAGACCGTTAGTGCGGTCGGTTAGGTCTGTGACGTCGCTGATGCCCTGAAGCTTTTTGTTGTTGACGCCATCCTTGATCTTTTCGATTACCTTTTCAGGACCGACCAGGTAGGGGAGCTCGGTTACCACGAGGCCTAGTTTTCGAGGCGAAACACTTTCCACTGAAACGCGAGCGCGAGTCTTGAAGACTCCACGGCCGGTCTCATAGGCGTCACGAACCCCGTCCAAGCCCATGATGATGCCACCATTTGGAAGATCTGGACCGGGGATGTACCTCATTAGATCCGAGGTGTTCGCCTGCGGATTCTCGAGCAGATACCGAGCCCCAGAAATCACTTCACGCAGGTTGTGCGGTGGCATGTTCGTGGCCATTCCCACCGCAATTCCAGAGGCTCCGTTGACTAGCAGGTTCGGAAAAGCTGCCGGCAAAACCTCTGGCTCTGAGAGCTGGGCATCGTAGTTTGGTTTGAAGTCGACTACGTCCTCATCGAGACCCTCGTTCATCAGCATCGCTGCCTGCGAAAGCTTGGCCTCTGTGTATCTTGCAGCTGCCGGGCCGTCGTCCAAGCTTCCGAAGTTTCCGTGGCCATCGATCAGTGGAACACGAAGGCTGAATGGCTGCGCCATGCGAACTAGTGCGTCATAGATTGCGGAGTCACCGTGCGGGTGGAGCTTGCCCATCACCTCACCGGTGACACGTGCAGACTTGACGTGACCGCGTTCAGGCCGAAGGCCCATCTCGCCCATTTGATAAACAATGCGTCGATGAACCGGTTTCAAGCCGTCCCTAGCATCAGGCAAGGCTCGGGCATAAATAACCGAGTACGAGTATTCGAGAAAGGACTCCTGCATTTCTTGTGACAGTTCAATGTCGACAATGCGGTTCTCTTCTGGAAAATCGTTTTTCATCTGATCTCAGGTCTTAGTTTTGCTGCTGTGGCAGACTATTGGTGATGCCTACGATGCTACCTGCCGCCCCGAAAACTCTTGGGAGGCTTTCCGATGTTTTTGTTAGCGCCCTGGGTGCGGTGACCTGTCACTCAAACAGACTCGGCTTCAAACGAACCAAGAAGGCAATTGTGATCTTGGTCGACGGTTTGGGTTCCGAAAACATCCGCAGAGCTGCTGGTCACGCGCCTTTCTTGAACGCGGCTCTTGCAAAATCGAAGAGCATCAATTCAGTCTTTCCGTCTACAACGGCAGCAGCGATCACAAGCTTCGGCGTCGGTGCCAGGCCAAGCGATCACGGCGTGCTCGGCTATTCGGTTTTCGAGCGAAAAACACAAACGGTGCGCAATTTGCTCAGCGGCTGGGGTGCTGACTTCAAACCCGAAAACTTTCAACCACTTGAATCGATATCTGCTGACGCCAAACGTCAAGGCATTCGTTCAGTGACGATTGGGCCGGGGGAGTATGCCGGTTCCGGGTTCACGAAACTAAACATGTCAGACGCCGAATATTTGGCTGCTAAAACTTTCGAAGACAGGGCATCGGCAACTCTGTCAGTGGCTAGAGCCAAACAGAGCAGCCTTACTTACGTCTATTTTCCCGAGCTTGACGGTGCCGCGCATCAATTCGGCGCAGACTCGGTTCAATGGCTGAATCTGATCGAGGAATTAGATCTTCTGGTTCGCAACTTAGTAACCGAGCTGCCCGCTGACGTTGGATTGCTGCTCACAGCAGACCACGGAATCGTGGATGTGCCTCGAGACCGCCAAATCATGCTCGATGAGCTAGAGATTGATGGGCTGATTGCGGTGACAGGCGACCCGCGAAACAGTTTTCTCTATTTCGAGCCTGGAACGAACATCCCGGTTATTCAAGCCGCTCTGGCTTCAGAACTCGATGGCGATTGCTATGTCGTAACACCACAAGATCTAATCGAGCAAGGTTGGTTAGGAAATAACGTTCGAAACGACGAATACCTCCCAGATTTGTTCGTGATTTCGAGGACCGATGTTGCTTGCTATCACCGACAATTTGCGAAACCGCAAAGCCTAAGAATGATTGGCCAACACGGATCTATTTCAGGCGCAGAACTGTCTGTGCCGTTGCTCAAATTTGGTGCCTTTGCTGACTAGAGGCTTCTGCGAGCTTTAGTCTTCGGTTTTGGTTCCAAAAACGATTTCGTCCCAACTAGGCATGCTCGGTCTACCCTTTTTAGCAGCTGGAGCTGGAGAAACTGCTGGCTCGGGAGCAGCCTCTTCTGCCTTCGCGGCGCTGCCATCCAACTCGTCGGGTTCAGGTTTCGTAGCACTCGCGCCGGCACGCTTTTTGCGAAGTGCCTCGAGCAAATCAGCGGTGGCACTCAGCGGCTCAACCTGCTCTGAGCTCGACTGTGCTGGTTCCGACTCTTGCTTTGCCTCTACCGGTGTTGTCGACGCCGCAAGGTCTGCAGATTGTCTCGTAAGAGTCTCGATAGGGCTGACCACGCTAAGCGGTCGGATTGCAGGCTGTTCAACGGGTGAAGCCTCAACTTCTAGCTCAAGCACCACGGTGTCGTCGGCCTTTGGCGCAAGCGGGCGAAGCCTTGCCGAGGGCAGCGTCGAATCGTTCTCACCGGCCGACAACCTAACCGCTAGGCCGTTCTCTGGGGTGAGCACAAGCTTTCGCTGGTCGTATGACCAGATCGCAGAGGTGGATTCACCGTCCAGTTCATAGGTGACGGTCACTTGCCAAGGCAGGCTCTCAAGTTTGACCGCCGACCAGACGGGCTTAGAGCCGCCTGAGCTAGCGATGCGTTCTGCGACGATCTCTCCGAATTCGATCTGAGTTGCCTCGCTAAATCTGTCCTCGGCAATCGAAACCCTCACGCTCTGGGCGCTGGCAATGATGTGACCAATTTCATCGACGACGGTGAGCGCAAATTTCTCAACGTAATCGAGGGGAACACCATGAGTCTGAGCCACGTCTTCGGCGCTTGCTCCGGCGCGGACGGCATCTTGAATTTCTCGCGGAGAAATCGAAACGGCATCGAGTTGAACACTTGTGTCGCGTTTGACCGCTGCTCGAAGCGCGTCATCCAGGACCAGGCGAAACTTGTCGCCACCTTGCGTCTCAAGATTCAGGTATTCGCCGTCGTTGCCGATCAATCGAATGTCTTGCACCTCATGTGTCCTTTCGATCTTTGCACCCAGTTTGCCACCTGTTCAACGGGTTACCCGCGACATTTCTTAGGCGCGCCGTTCCCTGTTTTTTGCACAACAGCAAGTATTTTGTGTCGTAAGGCGTTGCAGGTTTGCTATTAGCAGATATTTGTTGCACACTATGCACGCTTCAAGTCTTTGAACCGAAAGGGTAGGCGAATGGCCACCGATTACGATGCACCTCGCAAAAACGATGACGACGTCGAGTCGATCGAGGCCATCAAAGAGCGCACGCCTGACAAACTAGCCGGCCTTGTCGACACCGACGAGTCGGAGCACGGCGAGGGCTTCGCAATCCCAGACGTTGTCGCGGAAGATCTAGATGTTCTAGTTCTGCCGCCACAGGATGACGAATTCACCTGCTCGGAGTGTTTCATCGTCAAGCATCACTCACTGCTGTCTGCCAAAAAGGGCAAGTATGGCAAGGTCTGCATCGAGTGCGAGAGCTAGAAACCCAGGCAATCCTTTAGTTCAGCCGGATTTCTGGTCGAGAACAGCCAGTATGGCGTCGGGTCATCTGGATCATTCAGGTTCACCCGCACGAGACTATTGACTGATCCTTGGAAGTGAATCCACGCGCCTGGGTCAAGGTCTCTTCCTCGAGCGGCAAAAGCGGCTTCCGGTTCAATCACCTCGACCGAAGAAATGAACTTCCTGTCGATCTGGGCATTGCCGACCTGAAGGTTCGCACCAGAAACGACTATCCGTGCCGACTTAGTCACCATGAACGCGATAACTGCAAAGGTAAGGCCGATTCCAGCCCAGACCCCGATCACCGGATTTATCGGTAAAAAGGTTATCCAAAGAGTTGGATAGACCGCTAACACGGGAATAAAGCTGGTCCAGCTTGGTAACACCCATTCGGAGTAAAGCGGTTCGTTGCGCTGTTCGTTCATGCCATTAGATTACGCTCTAATCGTGACCAAAAAACTACCTGTCCTACTAGTGGCCGAGCCGGGCCTCGAGCCCACCTACGCCCAACCGGGAGACGCCGGAGCCGACCTGAGGGCCGCCGAAGATGCCGTGATACCTGCCATGAACCGCTTCACGGTGCGCACTGGAGTGTCGATCGCGCTTCCAGACGGGTATGTAGGTCTGGTGCACCCGCGCTCGGGGCTTTCGGCCAAGCACGGAATCACAGTTCTAAACGCTCCCGGAACCGTTGATGCGGGATACCGCGGGGAGATTGCGGTCACCCTGTATAACTCCACGGAAACAGACTTCGCAGTTAGCCGAGGCGACCGAATTGCCCAACTAGTTATTCAAGCGATTGAAGTGGCTGATTTCATTAAGGTTGAGACGCTTCCCGGTTCGCATCGAGGAACCGCGGGATTCGGTTCAACGGGTACCAAGTAAATGATTGACTCATATCAGAACGAAAAATCTGCGCCTGCAGATCGTCATTCTGCCGGCCCATTCGATTCATCCGAGGTGCAGTTCAGCGAGCAGCTTCTAAACCTCGGTTCGATTCTATTTCCAACCAAGGATGGGCTTCAGGTTCGTCTCGAAGTCGAAGAACCTAGCCAACGAGTAGTTGCGGTGACCCTTGAATTTGACGATTCAACCGTGCAGCTTCAGGCCTTCGCCGCCCCGAAATCAGAGGGACTGTGGCACGGCGTGCGGCAACAACTCGCGGATTCGATTCAGGCTCAGGGCGGAACGGCCGAGAACCGCGTCGGTTCGCTTGGGCCGGAGCTCCTGGGCAAGCTGCCGATTGTGAACGAATCTGGCTCCCAGGTGGGCACTCGGTTTAGCCGATTTGTCGGCGTGGACGGACCAAAGTGGTTTCTGCGCGGAATGATTGGCGGCGCAGCAATCACCGACCCAAAGGCTGCCGCCGACATCGATGACCTATTTCGAAGTGTGATTATCCACCGCGATTCCGCTCCACTGCCTCCGGGTGACCTACTTCCGCTGCACGTACCCGGTGGAACCATCGCACCTCCCAAGGTCATCTAGATGAGTGACCAAGAAAGCCAGCGAGCGGGGGCGATGCGACGCCTTGGAATCCACGAAAAAGACGGTGTCGCAACGCTAGATAAGGACTCCCTTTTGGCTTCCGTTGGCGGATGGCTTGGAATTGTCCAGAGCTCGCTACCGGCAACGATTTTCGTCATCATTTTCGCCCTGACCAAAAACACCTGGGCTGCGGCAATATCATCCGTTACTGTGGCACTAGGTTTTGTCGTATTCCAGCTTTTTTCAAAAAAACCGGTAACCCAAGCAATTGCTGGAGCGCTTGGCATCGGACTCTCGGCTTTTCTGACCCTTCGTGATGGCGGCCATCCAGCCGACTACTTCGTTCAAGGCTTCTTCACCAACATTGCATACGGCGCAGCGCTTGCAATTTCGATGCTGGTTCGTTGGCCATTGATTGGGTTTCTAGTCGGTCTGCTTCGCAGTGAACCGCTTGAATGGCGCCGAAACAAAAAGATTCTGCGCCGAGCTGACCTGGCAACCGGGTTATTTGTCGCTCTCTTTGGCGCCCGATTGGCAATTCAACTGCCCCTGTATTTTGCGAATCAAATTGAGGCCCTCGGAATCGCACGCGTCGCGATGGGTGTGCCACTCTATGCGCTTTGCATTTGGCTTTCTTGGTTGTTGTTGCGAAGCAGCATCGCACACGTCAAGTAAGTGCTATTTTTGAACGGTATTGCTGCATAACAAAGGAGTGGCTTCATGTCCAAGGTAAATAGCTTCGGATCTTCGGATCAATTGGTTGTTGGTTCAAAAACCTACCGAATCTTCCGACTCAATTCGGTGGACGCGAAGACGCTGCCCTACAGCCTCAAGATTCTGCTTGAAAACCTCTTGCGCACCGAAGACGGCGCAAACATCACGGCAGAGCACGTGAACGCACTGGTGAACTGGGACCCAACCGTCGAACCAGACACCGAGATTCAGTTCACTCCAGCACGTGTAATCATGCAGGACTTCACCGGCGTGCCTTGCATCGTTGACCTTGCCACCATGCGCGAGGCCGTTGCTGAACTTGGCGGAGACCCGAAGCGAATCAACCCTCTCGCTCCAGCAGAACTTGTTATTGACCACTCAGTTCAGATCGACGTAGCCGGAAGCGCTGATGCTTTCGAGCGCAACGTCGAGTTCGAATACAACCGCAACGGTGAGCGCTATCAGTTCCTTCGCTGGGGCCAGACCGCATTCGATGACTTCAAGGTTGTTCCACCGGGCACCGGAATCGTGCACCAGGTAAATATCGAGTACTTGGCACGCACCATCATGGCCCGCGAAGTGAACGGCGAACTGCAGGCATACCCAGACAGCTGTGTCGGAACCGACTCACACACCACCATGGTAAATGGTCTTGGTGTGCTTGGCTGGGGTGTTGGTGGAATCGAGGCCGAGGCAGCGATGCTGGGCCAGCCGGTTTCGATGCTGATTCCTAAGGTTGTTGGCTTCAAGCTAACCGGTCAGATCGCCACCGGCGTGACTGCAACCGACGTGGTGCTGACCATCACCGAGATGCTTCGCAAGCACGGCGTGGTCGGCAAGTTCGTTGAGTTCTACGGCGCAGGCGTTAGCTCAGTGCCGCTGGCCAACCGCGCGACCATCGGAAACATGAGCCCTGAGTTCGGTTCAACCGCCGCGATGTTCCCAATCGACGAAGTCACCCTAGACTACTTGCGCATCACCGGTCGCCCACAGGAGCAGATCGATCTAGTTGAGGCATACAGCAAGGCTCAGGGCTTGTGGCACGACCCAAGCATCGAGCCTCGTTTCAGCGAGTATCTAGAGTTGGATTTGAGCACGGTTGTTCCATCGATCGCCGGTCCGAAGCGCCCACAGGACCGCATCGTTTTGAGCGAAGCCAAGGCAGCGTTCGAGAAGGTTCTGCCTAGCTATTCGCCAGAGACCTCTAAGCCAACCGCGGTCAAGGGCCAAGAGTTCGCCATGAACAACGGTCACGTCGCCATCGCTTCGATCACCTCTTGCACCAACACCTCAAACCCATCTGTCATGCTCGCAGCCGGCTTGGTTGCCCGCAACGCAGTGGCAAAGGGTTTGAAGGCCAAGCCATGGGTCAAGACCTCATTGGCACCGGGTTCGAAGGTTGTCACCGAGTATTACAACAAGGCTGGCCTCACTAAGGACCTCGATGCCCTTGGCTTCAACCTTGTCGGCTATGGCTGTGCCACCTGCATCGGAAACTCAGGCCCGCTTTCAGATGAAATCTCAGAAGCGATCAATCACAATGACCTCGCCGTGACAGCTGTTCTTTCGGGAAACCGAAACTTCGAAGGTCGCATCAGCCCTGATGTCAAGATGAACTACTTGGCTTCGCCACCGCTGGTTATCGCTTATGCGTTGGCCGGAACCATGGACTTCGACTTCGAGACGGACTCACTTGGCGAAGACAACGAGGGCAACCCTGTCTATCTAGCCGACATTTGGCCAAGTGCGGCCGAGGTTCAGAAGACCATCGACGAGTCAATCAACTCGGAGATGTTCAAGACTCAGTACGCGGGAGTATTCGACGGAGATGACCGCTGGAAGTCACTGCCAACCCCTAAGGGCGCGGTCTTCGAATGGGATGAGAAGTCAACCTACGTTCGCAAACCGCCTTATTTCGACGGCATGAAGATGACCCCTGACGCCGTCAAGGACATCCTTGGCGCTCGTGTGCTCGCAAAGCTCGGCGACTCGGTAACCACCGACCACATCAGCCCAGCTGGTTCGATCAAGGTAGATTCACCGGCAGGTCAGTATCTGACCGAGAACGGAATTTCACGAGTCGACTTCAACAGCTATGGCTCACGCCGAGGCAACCACGAGGTCATGATTCGCGGAACCTTTGCGAACATTCGCCTGCGCAACCAGTTGCTTACTGACGTTGAAGGTGGTTACACCCGTGACTTCACCAAGGATGATGGGCCGCAGTCATTCATCTATGACGCCTCAAGTAACTACCAGGCAGAGGGAACTCCACTGGTCATTCTCGGCGGAAAAGAGTATGGCTCTGGTTCCTCACGTGACTGGGCAGCAAAGGGAACCAGCCTTCTGGGCGTTCGCGCTGTCATCACCGAGAGCTTCGAGCGTATTCACCGCAGCAACTTGATCGGAATGGGTGTTTTGCCACTGCAGTTCCCGGCAGGTCAGAACGCCGAGTCGCTTGGCCTAGATGGCACGGAGATCTTCAGCATCACAGGTGTTGAAGAGTTGAACAATGGCGTAACCCCGAAGACCGTGCATGTTTCGGCAGCCCCATCTTCGCACTCTGCCTCTGGCAAGCCGGTTGTTGAGTTCGATGCTGTTGTCAGAATCGACACTCCAGGTGAAGCCGACTACTACCGAAACGGTGGAATCCTTCAGTACGTCTTGAGAAGCCTAGTTTCCTAAGGGAAATACTGGCGCGGAAATCTCGGTTGCAAAGGCTATGAGTCTTCTTGACAGCATCAAAGGCCCTCGTGATCTTCGAGCGCTCTCAGCAGAGCAACTCGTTGGCCTTTGCACCGAGATTCGACGGTTTCTGGTGGCATCGGTGGCAAAAACCGGTGGGCACCTAGGGCCAAATCTTGGCGTCGTCGAAATGACAGTGGCAATCCACCGCGTTTTCGATTCGCCCAAAGACTCGATCATCTTTGACACCGGCCACCAGTCGTATGTTCACAAGCTTTTGACCGGGCGCCAGGACTTCAGCACGCTTCGTCAACGCGAAGGGCTTGCCGGGTATCCCCAGCGTCGTGAATCAGAACACGACATTGTTGAGAGTTCGCACGCCAGCTCGTCGCTATCCTGGGCCGACGGAATCGCTAAGGCGTATAAGCTCACCAAGCAAGACGACCGCTATGTTGTTGCCGTTGTCGGCGACGGCTCGCTCACCGGCGGAATGACCTGGGAAGCCCTAAACAACATCTCCGATGACAACGACCGCAAGCTGGTGATTGTTGTCAACGACAACGGCCGATCTTATGCGCCGACCATCGGTGGTCTTGCCCGATACCTCAACGGAATACGCACCGAACGGCTCTATCGTCGCCTCTATCGCGCCAGCAAGAGCTTCTTTTATCGTTTTGGTCTTATCGGACGCCTGACTTATTCGGCGGCTCGTGGAGCCGGCAAGGGGCTTCTTGGCTCGTTTGCACCAAAGGGGCTTTTTCCGAACCTAGACATCAAGTACATCGGTCCTATTGACGGCCACGACCTCGAAGCCATGGAGCAGGCGCTTGCCCAGGCCAAGAAGTATGCAAACCCGGTGATTGTTCACGCAATCACGCAAAAGGGCAAGGGATATGATCCGGCCACTTTGAACGAAGAAGACCAGTTCCACGCGGTTGGTCAAATTGACCCAGAGACCGGCAAATCGCTGGACTCGGGTTCGGGGCAATCATGGACCGGCGTGTTCAGCGAGGAAATCGTAAAGGTCGCCGATCGACGCGAAGACGTGGTCGGAATCACCGGAGCGATGCTGATTCCGGTCGGACTAGACAAATTCGCCGCCAAGTATCCAAATCGTGTGTTTGACGTTGGAATCGCCGAGCAGCATGCGGTCACCTCGGCCGCCGGAATGGCCTTCGGGGGCCTGCACCCAGTTGTGGCGATTTATGCGACCTTCATGAACCGCGCCTTTGACCAGGTGCTCATGGATGTGGCGCTGCACAACGCCGGAGTCACCTTCGTGCTCGACCGTGCAGGAGTGACGGGCCCGGACGGACCAAGTCATCATGGCATGTGGGACCTCGCCATGTTGCAAATCGTTCCCGGCATCAAACTCAGTTCACCTAGAGATGCAACCATCCTCAGGGAGTTGCTCAACGAGGCCGTTGACGTTCGAGACAAGCCGACCGTAATTCGATTTGGCAAGGGAACCGCCGGCGTCACGATTCCAGCGATTCGCCGCACAAACGACGGTGTCGATGTTCTCAAGGAGTCAGCGGCTAAGGACGTTTTGATCATGTCGGTCGGCGCCATGGCTAGCACCGCACTTCAGGTAGCAGAGCTCTTGGCGGCGCAGGGAATTGGCGCAACCGTTGTTGACCCTCGCTGGGTGGTTCCGGTGCCAAAGTCTGTGGTTTCAATGTCGGCCGAGCACCGACTGGTTGTGACGATTGAAGATGGCATCAAGGTCGGTGGCATAGGCACCCGTGTGCGCCAAGATCTTCGCGAGGCACAAATCGACACCGCGCTCACCGAAATCGGTCTTCCTGACGAATTTATCGATCACGCCACTCGAAACCAGATTCTTGAAGACACTGGTCTTACGGCTCAGGCGATTGCAAGGGATATCGTGGCTCAAGTGGTGGGTTCGCGCGTGCCTCACGCTAGGTCGCTTGACGACTCCTCGTCAGGCAGTGGAGCCGCTAGGCCATCCAAGATCAGTTGAGCCGTTAGCTCAATCTGCCATTCTCGGGCGCCAAGCGCTCGAAGTGCGTCCTGAATAGCCGCTAACTCCAAAGCCGGTGGCTCGAAACACAGGGTTCTCAAATAGTCGGGAGTAAGCAGATTTTCGACTGGCAAGCCAAGTTCCTCGGCAAGCTCGGCAATCTTGGGCCTAACCGTCTTTAGTCGACGATCGGCGTCTGGGAATCTTGTTGGCCAAATCCGGTGGTTCGGGATTCCGGTGGCCGCAATCTTCAGTGCTGGCAAGTCGCGAGTAGAGGTGCCTTCTTCGATTGCCTTCCACCAGGTGTCTAGATAGCTGCGACTCGCGCGTCCGACGAAGCTTCTGGTGCCGGCGAGCTGTGGCTTAGTTTTAGGTGTTTCCTTGACTACGCCGACTATCGAGGCATCGGGAATCAGCCTTCCCGGCGAAACGTCAAGCTTCACCGCAAGCATTTCACGGGCGGTCCAGAGTTCACGAGCAATCGCAAGCTTTCGCTGGTCCTTGACGTCATGCAGGCCGGTCATACCACGCCACTTATCCAGCTTTGCGACCTTGGGTTGGGCCACCAGAGTGGCTTGAAACTCCTCTAGAGCCCACTGCAACTTATTGCGTTCGATTAGTGTCTTCTCAACCGCAGCCCAGAGTTCAAAGAGCACATCCACATCGAGGGCCGCGTAATTTAACCAGTCGTTCGCCAGCGGACGAATCGACCAGTCAACCGCCGAGTGTTCCTTGGCAAGGCGCACCCCAAGGAGTGATTCGGTAACAGCTCCGAGCCCAACGCGTACGAGGCCGGCGATTCGAGAGCCCAGTTCGGTGTCGAAAAGTTGCGGAGCTATCAATCCGAGTTCTCTGAGGCAAGGAATGTCTTGACTTGCGGCATGCAGAATCCATGGAGCGGTAGACATGACAGAAGCGAGTTCGCGAAAAGGCTCCGCAGATAGAACCGGAGCTATTGCGGCTGGGTCGATTAGATAAATCGGCGAACCCTGTCGATAGACCTGAATCAGATAGGCGCGCTGACTGTATTTGAAGCCACTTGCCCGCTCGGCATCAACGGCAAATGGGCCGCTGCCGCTAGCGAGTGTCTGGCTAGCTTCAGCTAGCTCTTCCTCGGTCTCGACCAAAAATACTTCGGCGCGAGGAGCGGCAAGCAAAGGGAGTTGGACCGGTGACTCCAACTTTTCATCCGTGGTCATCGAGTTGCTCGTGGCGCGATCGAAGAAACTCCCTGAGGCAAGTGGGCGAAACCAGACATGATGCAAACCAGGTCTTGCCAGGCCTCTAGGTGCTGCCCGATCTCGTATGACTTTGGTGACCATGAGGCTCGAACTTCGAGCTCGGCGTGGTCGGCCTGGGTGGCGAGCGAGCCATAGCCGCTCGAAATAATTCTGGTTGCGGTTCCGGCTGCGTTTGAATACTCAGCGTTGCGGTTGCTGAGGGCGTCGGTCAGCCAAGCCCAGGCAATGTCTGAACCGAGCTCATCTGCACCGATGTTGGTTTCAAGCGGTGACTTGGCAAAGCAAACTACGCGGAATCTTGAGCCCCAGGCTTCTTGCATTTGGGGTTCCCAAAGCAAGACAAACCTTCCCGTGCCGGCATCGGCTGAAGTGGAAAGTTCTTCGATTATGTGTGCCGAAAATGCGATTGCATGGGTGGCTAGCTTTTCGGGTTCCTCGATTTGCTTGAGGTGGATTTCTTCACGAACCTCAGCCCCTCGAATAGCATCGACGGCAGCCTGAAATTCGGCTGAAACGTCGGGGGAGACTGAGATATCCATTGCCTATAAGGCTAGATGTTAGCCATCGAGAGATCGCGCTGCCACGCCGTTGCGAACCCAACGCATGAAAAGCGTCTGACCATCGGAATAGAGATTTTCCAAGATGAATTCGTGAACCATTCCAAAAAGTCGCTCGAGAAACTGGTGGCTCGCGTCGCGCGCAGACAGCCCGACACCGCTTCGATCGCTGACGCTTAGGCATATTTCATCTACCACCCCGTTGGCAATGAACTGAGTCAGGGTGCTAAAGCCAGATTCTAGGATTGGTGACTGCAACCCCTCGTGTCGAATCAGCGTGGCTATCCTGCTTGGCCAGGAACCCTCGGCAGACTCGGTGTAATCGAGAACTCGAACATCAACATCGATAAGTGCATCCTCAATAGACTCTCTAGACGAGGCAGGGACTAGCACGAGGGGAGTGAAGAACTGGGTTCCCTGTATCGCCGGAACAGCGTCTAGATCGGCACTCTTGGTGAAAATGGCAATCGGGGCAAATTTGGAGCTCTTGTATTTTTCTGATCGAGCCGTTTTGCCGCTGGTCACAATGACGTCAGCCAGCGACCGAAGCCTGATGAGCAGCTGTTTGTCTAGATCAGAGGAAACATCCTGGCTGGTCCCGCTGACCCCAAAGGATTCACCAATCTGGTTCACGGCAAAATTCACCCGCCAACCGTTGCAGATTCCATAGTCTCTGGCTATGAGCCATGATTTCTCCTCGGTCGAAAGCCCATCGATGACTTCAAAACTGGGAAAGATTTTTATAAGGCTCAAGCGATTTTCTCGCGGATTTGTCTCTTGATGCGGCGCAAAATCGCTCTCATGCCGCTCAGGCGCAAAGGCGAGACTGCCTCCGATAGTCCGAGTCGATTTGGAAAGTCCTCATCAACTGCGAGAATTTCGGCAACGGAATGACCATCAAGGGCCTCGTGCAGAACCCCGGCAAACCCGCGAGTGGTCGGAGCTTCTGGCGGGGCGCTGAAGAACAGGTTGACTCGCTCTGGTGACTCGACCTCGACGAAAAGGTATACCGGCGATTGGCATTCTTCAACACGCTCGAGCAGATCTGGATGGTCGGCATATCGGCTCGGCAAATCTGGCAGGTTATCTGAGAACTCAAGCAACAGCAGCAATCGGTCGCGAACGCTAAGCGCCGCGAAGTCCTCTTCTAGCGTGGCGATGGAATCACTTGCGTTGGTCATGATTAGCGAACCGGAGCGAGACCAGGTTCGGTGCCCTTCACGATTGGAACACCCACGAGGCTGCCCCACTCGGTCCAAGAACCGTCATAGTTGCGAACCCCTGGAAGACCGAGCAGGTAGTTGAGAACGAACCAGGTGTGGCTAGAACGCTCACCGATGCGGCAGTAGGCAATGACGTCATCCGTTGGCTTCAACCCGATTTCATCGATGTAGATGGCCTCAAGCTCAGCGCGTGACTTGAAGACGCCGTTTTCGCCGGCGGCACGTGCCCAAGGAACCGACTTGGCCGATGGGATGTGGCCGCCACGCAGCGCGCCCTCATCCGGGTAATCAGGCATGTGAGTGCGCTCACCACTGTATTCAACGGCCGAACGAACATCGATTAGCGGGTTTCCGAAGTGCTTAAGGACATCGTCGCGGAAGGCGCGAATCTTTGAATCGTCGCGCTCGACAACCGGGTAGTCGCTAGGAGTGACAACGGTTTCGTCGCGGGTTAGTTCTCGGCCTTCGGCTATCCAAGCGTCGCGCCCACCGTCGAGAAGGCGAACGTCTTCGTGACCGAAAAGTTTGAAAACCCAGAGAGCATAGGCGGCCCACCAGTTGCTCTTGTCGCCATAGATAACCACGGTCGTATCTCTTGAGATGCCAACGCGCGAGAGCAGCTTGGAAAAGCCGTCTCCATCGACATAGTCGCGGGTGACCGGGTCATTCAGGTCGGTGTGCCAATCGATCTTTACCGCACCAGGGATGTGCCCGGTTTCATAGAGCAGGACGTCTTCATCTGACTCGACAACCACCAAGTTCGGCAGGTTTTTGTTCTCTGCAAGCCACTGAGTGCTAACCAGGACTTCCGGGTGAGCATACTGGGCGAATTTAGGAGATGAATCAAATGCAACAGACATGAATCCGTGACTTTCCGTTCGGTTATTAGACTTCTAAATACAAGGTTAAGCGACTTACCTAAAACCCCCTAATGACGAGGCAATAATTGGCAACTTTCAGCACAAACTACCAATCCTTGTCGGGTCGAGTGCCCTCGGTTAGCACAACCGAGCTGCTGCAAGAGTTGGTTCCGCCGCGAGAGTTCGCAACCGCCAGCTTCAAAAACTACATTCCGCACGCCGAATATGAATCTCAAGCGCAAGCGCACGAACAGGCGCGCCTCTTCGCACAGGGGAAGACTCCGAGCAAGGGGTTATTCGCCAAACGCGAGGCAGTGCCAGCCGGAATTTATCTTGACGGAGGCTTCGGAGTAGGCAAGACCCACCTTCTTGCGGCCATTTGGCACGAATTCAAGGGAAAAAAGGTTTTTGGCAGCTTCATTGCCTACACCGGTCTTATCGGCGCCCTAAGCTTTGCCGAGGCAGTCAAGGCCCTGTCGAAGTATGAACTCGTGTGCATCGATGAGTTCGAGCTTGACGATCCAGGCGACACCATGATGATGTCTCGACTGCTCAACGAGCTCGAAAAGCACGGGGTCCGATTTGCGGCAACTAGCAACACCCCTCCGAACGCGCTGGGCGAGGGTCGTTTTGCGGCCACAGACTTCGCTCGCGAAATCCATGGAATCGCAGATCGATTCAAAATCATGCGCATCGATGGTGAGGATCACCGCCACCGTCCCGTTAACATCGCCGGACGAGTTGATTCCCTCAGTGAAGTTGATAGTTGGCTGGGGGAGGGCGCAGCGGATGCAACCTTCGTCGATGACTTCGACGCGCTTCTCAAACACCTCTCCACGATTCACCCATCGCGCTATGGCCGACTTTTGCGTGGAGTCGACAGAATGGCCTTCACGGGCGTCCACGTGCTCAATGACCAGGTTGAGGCATTACGCTTTGTCGCATTCATCGACCGCGCATACGAGGCTCAGGTGAAACTTCGTGCGGTCAACTTCGCCTTGACCGAAGTCTTCTCACCGGAATACCTCAGCGGAGGCTATCGAAAGAAATATCTTCGCGCGGTTTCTCGAATCGGCGCATTGACCGACGCGTCCTGACGTTTTACAAACACGAAACATTTCGCGTAACCTTCCGAAACTTTAGTCGGCAAAACTCTTTATGTAGCCAAGAGTGACTTGGCTCCTATTTGTTTTCTTAGAGAGAGGTCAGCAAATGGATCAAGGAAACACGGCATACGTGCTCATCGCATCAGCATTGGTGCTACTCATGACCCCAGGTCTTGCATTCTTCTATGGCGGTATGGTCAAGGCCAAGAGCGTTGTCAGCATGATGATGCTCAGCTTCGGATCACTCGGTCTAATCGGTGTCCTTTGGGTCATCTATGGCTACGCGTTCTCATTCGCAAGCTCAGACAGCAAGACGTTCGTGGGAATCCCGGGCTGGTTCGGCTATGACCCATCGGCATTCTTCCTAGGCGCGCAGGTTAACGACGCTCTAGCTGCGCACCGCGACAGCGCCTATCCATCGATGGCCTTCGTGGCCTTCCAAGCCACATTTGCTATCATCACCGTCGCCCTAATCTCTGGCGCAATCGCCGACCGCGCCAAGTTCGGCGCATGGATGGTCTTCGCAGGCGTCTGGGCCACAATCGTCTACTTCCCAGTTGCAAACTGGGTTTTCAACTTCGGTTCTGACGGTTCAGGCAAGTTCGGTGGTTGGCTAGTTCAGCTAGGCGTTCACGACTTCGCAGGTGGAACCGCGGTTCACATCAATGCCGGTGCCGCCGGTCTTGCGCTGGCTCTGGTTCTTGGCAAGCGCTTCGGCTTCAGCAAGGGCATCACCCAGCCTCACAACGTTCCACTGACTCTTCTCGGCGTTGCTCTGCTCTGGTTCGGTTGGTTCGGATTCAACGCTGGTTCAGCTCTTTCAGCTAACGGGCTTTCGTCAATCGCCTTCATCAACACGCTTTCGGCTCCCGCAGCCGCCATGCTTGGCTGGATCATCATCGAGAAGATCAAGCACGGCAAGGCAACCTCGATCGGCGCTGGCTCAGGTGCGGTTGCAGGTCTGGTGGCCATCACCCCTGCCTGTGACATCCTCGACCCAGGATGGGGTCTGCTTCTAGGTCTCATCGCAGGTGCACTGTGTGCTCTTGCCATCGACCTAAAGTTCGCACTCGGATTCGATGACTCTCTAGACGTAGTAGGTATCCACCTTGTTGGCGGTATCTTCGGAACTCTATTCATCGGTATCTTCGGTCGCGGAATCGGCCTCGTATACAACGGCAGCTGGGACCAGCTGGGCAAGCAGGCACTCGGTGCCGGCTCAGTTTTGATCTACTCGTTCGTGCTAGCTCTGATCATCGGCTTCGTGGTTGAGAAGACCATCGGCTTCCGAGTCAAGGCAGAGGATGAGATCGCCGGCATCGACACCGTGGTTCACGGTGAAGAGGCATACGCGTTCGGTTCAGACCGCGGCTAATATCTAAGCAAGCCTTCGGGTGGGGTTCCTTCGGGAGCCCCACCCTTTTGGCGTGTTCGGGAGAGGGAATATGCATACCGACCAGACTATGTTTCTGATTATTTGTTCAGCCTTGGTGCTCTTTATGACTCCGGGGCTGGCGTTCTTCTATGGCGGCCTTGTTCGCGCATCGAGCGTTGTCTCGATGATGATGATGAGCATCGGTTCGTTGGGCCTCATCGGTGTCATGTGGGTGCTCTTCGGCTATGCGATTTCATTCGCAAACGCGGGACACGGCAACTACATCGGTTGGGATGGGGTGGTAGGCATTGACCTCAACAAACTCGGGCTCGAAGACCTGGTGAAGCAAGCTCTGGCCAACGATGGCACGGGTCTGGCCTTCGCCGGTTTCCAGGGAACATTTGCGGTCATCACGGTGGCTCTTATCTCGGGCGCGATTGCTGACCGCGCGCGCTTTGGCTCTTGGATGATTTTCGCTGGCCTCTGGGCAACTCTCGTCTACTTCCCGGTAGCCGGCTGGATCTTCAACTTCAGCACCAAGGATGGCAAGGTTATTAACGGCGGTTGGTTGGTCAACAACGTCGGAGTTCTCGACTTTGCGGGCGGAACTGTGGTTGAAGTCGCCTCTGGCGCCTCGGCACTTGCCTTGGCTCTAGTCCTGGGCAAGCGCTTCGGGTTCACCAAGGGCATGCACGCACCCCACAACGTGCCTCTGGTGCTAATCGGTGTCGCCATTCTTTGGTTCGGCTGGTTCGGCTTCAACGCCGGTTCTGAGCTTGCCGCAGATGGCATCGCATCTTTGGCTTTCATCAACACCCTGGCGGCTCCGGTGGGTGCCATGGTGACCTGGGCGCTGTATGAAAAACTTGCCCACGGCAAGCCGACCTCGATCGGTGTGGCATCCGGAGCAATCGCGGGTTTGGTTGCCATCACGCCATCCTGCGCCTATTTGACCCCGGGGTGGACGTTGCTGCTCGGTGCAATCGTGGGTGTGATCTGCGCCTTGGCAATTGAACTCAAATTTGTTCTCGGCTTCGACGACTCGCTCGATGTGGTCGGAATCCACCTGGTCGGCGGCATCGTGGGCACTCTGTTTATTGGGCTTTTCGGCAATAACGTTGGCCTCCTGCTCGGGTTTGGTCCGGCGCAACTTGGCAAGCAGCTTATCGGTGTTCTCGTGGTCATGATCTATGCGTTCGCGATTTCATACGCACTTGGCTGGTTGATTCAGAAGACCATCGGCTTCCGCGTGACCAGCACCGATGAAATCGCGGGAGTTGACCTCATTCAGCACGGCGAGCTTGCCTATGCCGGAACCGACCCACGTTGGACCTGGAGGAATTAGGTCGCGACACGAACAAAACTCAGTTTGCTTGAGCCGAGATTTTCGGTTAGAGTATTCAAGTTCTCGAAAGAGAGCAACGCGGATGTGGCTCAGTTGGTAGAGCACAACCTTGCCAAGGTTGGGGTCGCGAGTTCGAATCTCGTCATCCGCTCGCAGTAGGGCGTAAGCCTCGCAAAGCATGGTGGAGTGGCTGAGCGGCCCAAAGCAACAGCCTGCAAAGCTGTAAACCCACGGGTTCAAATCCCGTCTCCACCTCGATTCAAATAATCAAATAAATGGTCGATTGGCGCAGCGGTAGCGCACTTCCTTGACATGGAAGGGGTCACTGGTTCGATCCCAGTATCGACCACCAAAGAAAAAACCCCGACACTGTCGGGGTTTTTCTGATTCTTGGCTAGTTGATTTTCAGCGTCTTTGCGGTCGCCGCAAGCGAGGCCGCCGCCTTGGCAGGGTCAGCCGAGAGCTTGGTTCCGAAGCTAGGAATGATCTGCTTTAGCTTGTCTTGCCAGCCGTCGAACTCACGGGCAAAGCTTCGCTCGAGCACCTGAAGCATGACGTAGACGGCGGTAGATGCGCCAGGAGAGGCACCTAGAAGGCCCGAGATCGAGCCATCCGTGGAAGTGACCACTTCGGTGCCAAACTGAAGCACTCCGCCCTTCTTCCGGTCGCGTTTGATAACCTGCGCGCGCTGGCCAGCATTGAGCAGACGCCAGTCTTCAGGCTTAGCTTCAGGCATGAACTCCAGTAGCGATTCGAACTTCTTGTCCTTTGATTTCACCAGCTCGCCAACCAAATACTTGATTAGCGGGAAATTGCCAAGGCCAACGGCCAGATAAGGAATTAGATTGGCCGGGCGAAGTGAGGCTGGCAGGTCGAGAATCGAGCCATTCTTCAAGAACTTTGGATTCGCAGTCGCATAAGGGCCAAACAAAAGACTCGCCTGGCCGTCGACAACGCGGGTGTCTAGGTGTGGAACCGACATTGGGGGAGCGCCGACGCTGGCCTGGCTATAAACCTTTGCCTGGTGTTTCTTGACCAGTTCTTGGTTATCGGTTCGCAGCCACTGACCACCCACCGGGAAGGTGCCATAACCCTTAGCCTCGCCAATGCCCGACTTTTGCAGCAGCTTGAGAGCCCAGCCACCGGCACCGACGAAGACGAACTTGGCTTGGCGATATTTGCGCTGGCCGGTCTTGGTGTCTCTAACCGTGACCTCCCAGGCTCCACTTGCCAGACGGTTCAGCCCCTGAACCTCGTGGCTGGTGGCCACCGAGACGCCTTGCTTCTGCAGATAGCCAAAGAGCTGGCGGGTGATGGAACCGAAGTCAACATCGGTGCCAGAGGCAATATAAGTGGCTGCTATAGGCTCGTCACCCTTGCGGCCCTCGATAAGCAGTGGTGCCCACTTCGCAATCTGCTTTGGGTCGGTTGAAAACTGCATGCCGGCGAACAGCGGCTGGTCTTTCAGGGCCTCGAAACGACGAGCAAGATAGTCAACATCCTTGGCGCCACGAACGAAGGTCATGTGCGGCGTTGCATTGATAAAGGTTTCAGGTGCCCCGAGAATCTTCTTTTCAACCAGGTATGACCAAAATTGACGAGATAGCTGGAATTGCTCGTTGATGGCAATGGCCTTGGCGGCGCTAGGAATCGAACCATCCTTGGTGTCAGGCATGTAGTTCAGTTCACAGAGAGCAGCGTGGCCGGTTCCGGCATTGTTCCAAGGGTTTGAGCTCTCGAGTGCCGGAGCCTCGAGGCGCTCATAGACCTCGATCTTCAACTTAGGCGACAACAGCTTCAGGAATGTGCCAAGGGTCGCGCTCATGACGCCCGCACCAATGAGGATTACGTCTGGATTTTCTGAGTTACTCACCGTAAAAGCATAACCGCGCGAGGCGTGTTCGACGCCTTATCGGGCTAGGCGAGGTGGGTTCCGACCAGATTTCCGATCAGGTAGGTGACACCCATGGTGAGCAACGAAACCGCCAGGTTTCGAACCACGGATCTTCCGGCTCTCGCACCACCGATTTTTGCGCCCACATACCCGGTGATTGCAAGGGCAACGACCACGGCACCGATGGTTGCCTGATTGCGGAACTGCTGCCAAGGGCCAACCATCGCAAGCAAAGGCAGAATCGAACCACCGGCAAAGGCTACGAACGAAGAAACAGCAGCCGCCAGAGGGCTGACGTGCTCACCCTCGGTGATGCCTAGTTCGGCGTCGGCGTGCGCCTTCAGGGCATCCTTCTCAGTCAGTTCGCTGGCAACCTGAGTTGCCAACTCGAAAGATAGGCCCTTCTCTTCGTAATAGAGGGCAAGCTCTCGAAGCTCTGCGGCAGGGTTGTCTTTGAGGCTCTGACGCTCTTCTTCTAGCGCGGCTATTTCGCTGTCACGCTGGGCGCTGACCGAGGTGTACTCGCCGCCCGCCATAGAAATCGAACCCGCTACCAAAGCGGCGACACCTGCGACCAAAATGGTGCCCGGGGTCGAATTTGCCGCTGCTGAGACTCCGAGAAGAAGTCCGGAGGTAGACATGATTCCATCGTTGGCGCCGAGCACACCGGCACGAAGCCAGTTGAGCTTGTGAGCTAGATCGGATTTCGACGAATCCTTTGAAGCGACTACGGCCTCATCGATCTGTTCGTTAACACTCGGGCCGGTTGAAGATTTTTCAGTCATGTGACCATCCAACACAAGGAAATCGCTTTCTGCTAGCAAGGCACGCCTAAGTTGAATCGTTAGGATTGGAGAGTTCAGCTAGCTATTGGAGTGCATGTGTCAGTCATCAAGGTAACCGTCGATGGAACCGCTCGCGAATTGGAGTCGGGTGCGGATGGTTTTGGCCTGTTCACCGACAAGACAATCGTCGCTCAGCGAGTTAACGGTGAACTTCGAGACCTTGCTCACAAACTTTCAGATGGGGATGTGACCGAAGGCGTGGCAATCTCGTCACCAGACGGCCTCAACATTCTTCGTCACTCCGCCGCCCACGTTCTTGCTCAGGCAGTTCAGTCGATTAACCCTGAGGCAAAGTTGGGCATTGGCCCACCGATCACCGACGGTTTCTACTATGACTTCGACGTTGAAACGCCATTTGCCCCTGAAGACCTCAAGGCGCTTGAAAAGGCGATGGATCGCATCATTCGCCAGGGTCAACGATTTATTCGCCGCGTCACCAGCGATGGCGAAGCGACGATTGAACTCAGCAACGAACCATACAAGCTCGAATTGATCGGTTTAAAAGGCAACCAGGAAGCGGTGGGCGAGGGCTCTGCCGAAGTCGGTGCCGGCGAACTGACGATCTATGACAATGTCGACCCTCAGACCGGAAACGTGGTTTGGAAGGATCTTTGTCGAGGCCCACACCTGCCAAACACTCGAATGATTGGCAATGGCTATGCCTTGACTCGATCGGCGGCCGCATACTGGCGAGGCAACGAGAACAACAAGCAACTGCAGCGAATCTACGGAACCGCGTGGCCAACCAAGGATGAACTTCGCGCTCACCAGGAGCGTCTCGAGGAGGCCGCAAGACGCGACCACCGCAGACTCGGTGCCGAGCTTGACCTATTTTCGTTTCCAGAGGAAATTGGTTCAGGCCTAGCCGTCTTCCACCCAAAGGGCGGCATCATGCGCCGTGTGATGGAAGATTACAGCCGCAAGCGCCACGAAGAATCAGGCTACGAATTTGTCTATTCGCCGCACATCACCAAGTCGAACCTCTTTGAGCAATCTGGCCACCTCGCCTGGTATGCCGATGGCATGTTCCCACCGATGGTCATGGATGAAGAAGTCGATGCCAACGGCGTGGTTCGAAAGCAAGGCCAGAACTACTATCTGAAGCCAATGAACTGCCCGTTCCACATTTTGATCTTCAAGTCGCAGGCGCGCAGTTATCGCGACTTGCCACTGCGTATGTTCGAGTTCGGCTCGGTTTACCGCTATGAGAAGTCGGGAGTGCTTCACGGTCTGACTCGCGTGCGCGGAATGACCCAGGATGACGCACATCTATTCGTGACCCCAGACAACATGGAAGAAGAGCTCACAAAGGTCTTGGGCTTCGTGCTCGGTTTGCTTCGCGACTATGGACTCGATGACTTCTATCTAGAACTATCGACCAAAGAAGAAGGCAACCCGAAGTTTGTGGGGGATCCAGCAATTTGGGAGACGGCGACAGCAACTTTGCAAAAGGTCGCGACTGCGTCCGGGCTCGAGTTAGTTCCTGACCCGGGAGGGGCCGCTTTCTATGGCCCGAAGATTTCGGTTCAGGCTCGTGACGCCATCGGACGCACCTGGCAGATGTCGACCATTCAGCTTGACTTCAACCTTCCTGAGCGCTTCGACCTGGAATACACCGCCTCCGACGGCACCAAGCAGCGACCGGTGATGATTCACCGAGCACTCTTCGGTTCAATTGAGCGATTCTTCGGTGTCTTGACCGAGCACTATGCCGGTCACTTCCCACCATGGCTTGCGCCGGTTCAGGTGGTTGGGGTTCCGATTGCCGAGGCCTTCTCGCCATACTTGCACTCGATCGCAGATCGCCTAAAGTCACACGGTGTTCGCGTGACGATCGACGACTCTGACGACCGCATGCAAAAGAAGATTCGAAATCACACCATGGCCAAGGTTCCGTTCATTCTGCTTGCAGGTGGCGAAGACGAGGCGGCCGGTGCGGTGAGCTTCCGATTCCGCGATGGCCACCAAGAAAATGGAATTCCGGTCGATGAGGCGGTTGCCCGCATTTTGAAGGCAATCGAAGACAAGGTTCAGGTTTAGGAGTGACCGAGCCGCGGATGGAGTTCTCTAGCGAGCTGCCTGGAGTGCCAAACTCCTTTCAGCACCTGTGGACGCCACACCGCATGGTCTACATCCAAAATGGGCAGCAACCACCTGAGCATGAGTGCCCATTCTGTCTCGCACCAGGCAAGCCGGATGAGGAAGGGTTAATCGTCTATAAGGGCAACCATGCCTTTGCCTTGCTGAACCTCTTTCCATACAACTCGGGGCACCTCTTGGTTTGCCCATATCGCCACATCGCTACCTACGATGAGGCGACCGCGGAGGAGATTGCCGAAATCGGTGCGATAACCCAACAGGCCATGCGAGTGCTTAGGCACGTTTCCAGAGCGGGCGGGTTCAACATCGGAATGAATCAGGGTGAACTCGCCGGTGCGGGCATCGCCGGTCACCTTCACCAGCACATCGTGCCCCGCTGGCTTCACGACGCAAATTTCTTCCCAATCATTGCCGAAACGAAGGCCCTGCCTAGATTGCTCGGCGAAGTTCGCAAAGACATCGCAGAGGCTTGGGACAAGGTTTAGACTTGACTCCATGAGTAACTCATCGATCCCTACCTCAACCACCGGCACCCCTCTAGTCAAGCGCGGCTTGGCTGAAATGATGAAGGGTGGTGTCATCATGGATGTCGTCACCGCTGAACAGGCGAAGATCGCCGAAGATGCAGGCGCCGTTGCGGTCATGGCTCTCGAGCGAGTGCCAGCGGACATTCGTGCCCAGGGTGGCGTGTCGCGCATGAGCGACCCAGATATGATCGACAGCATCATCAACTCGGTTTCGATTCCGGTGATGGCAAAGGCTCGCATCGGCCACTTCGTCGAGGCGCAGATTCTTGAGTCTCTCGGCGTTGACTACATCGACGAGTCAGAGGTTTTGAGCCCAGCCGACTATGTTCACCACATCAACAAGTGGAACTTCAAGGTTCCTTTCGTTTGTGGTGCAACCAACCTAGGTGAGGCGCTCCGTCGAATCACCGAGGGCGCGGCCATGATTCGTTCGAAGGGTGAAGCCGGAACCGGCGACGTCTCAGAGGCGATGAAGCACATCCGCACAATTTCTGGCCAAATTCGCGATCTTTCGGCAAAGACCGAGGACGAACTATTTGTTGCCGCGAAGGAACTTCAGGCTCCGTTCGAATTGGTGCGCGAGATCGCAACCACCGGAAAGCTACCGGTGACCTTGTTTGTGGCCGGCGGTGTGGCCACCCCAGCCGATGCTGCGCTCATGATGCAGCTCGGTGCCGACGGAGTCTTCGTTGGTTCAGGAATCTTCAAGTCTGGCGACCCTGTCGCTCGCGCTAAGGCAATCGTGAAGGCCACGACCTTCTATAACGATCCATCGGTTTTGGCCGAGGTTAGCCGAGGTCTCGGCGAGGCAATGGTCGGCATCAACGTGGCCGACCTGCCGGCTCCTCACCGACTAGCCGAGCGCGGCTGGTAGTTTGCCAGCGCCTATTGGCGTCTTGGCACTGCAAGGCGACTTTAGAGAACACCGTCAGACCCTCGCGGCGCTAGGCGTCGAGAGCATTGAGGTTCGCACCCTTAGCGACCTGACCCAAGCGTCGGGGTTAATCATCCCCGGTGGCGAATCCACAGTGATGCAGAAGCTGGCTGTTGCGTATGACCTGTTTGTGCCCCTTCACGACGCGATCAAAGCTGGCTTGCCTACCTTTGGAACCTGTGCCGGCCTGATCATGTTGGCCGACGAAATCATCGACGGCATCCCCGGGCAAGCTGGGTTTGGCGGGCTTGATGTTAGCGTGCGCAGAAACGCCTTCGGCAATCAGCTCGACTCGTTTGAGGTCGACCTGGATTTCAAGGGAATCGAAGGGCCAAAGGTTCACGCCGCATTCATACGGGCCCCGATAGTTGAGCGAGTGGGTCCTGGCGTCGAGGTGCTTTCGACACTCGAGGATGGTCGAGTTGTAGCGGTTCGCCAGGACAACCTCATGGGCATCTCGTTTCACCCTGAGGTCACCGGTGAGACACGCATCCACGCGCAGTTCGTGGCTATGGTTCGAAGCTAGCCTCACTTAGACTTAGTTCAATCCAAGATTCTTTTATAGGAGCAGTATGTCTGGTCACTCCAAATGGGCAACCACCAAGCACAAGAAGGCTGTCATCGACGGCCGTCGCGCAAAGCTTTTTGCGAAGCTGATTAAGAACATCGAAGTTGCAGCTCGACTAGGTGGCCCAGACCTCGACGGAAACCCTACCCTCTATGACGCCGTCCAAAAGGGACGCAAGAGCTCTCTGCCAAACGACAACATCGAACGCGCAATCAAGCGCGGTTCAGGAGTCGGTGCGGATGCAGTCGAATACCAAACCATCATGTATGAGGGTTATGGCCCTAACGGTGTAGCCATCTTGATCGAGTGTCTCACCGACAACAAGAATCGCGCCGCGGCCGAAGTGCGACTTGCTGTGTCACGAAACGGCGGAACCATGGCCGACCCAGGCAGCGTTTCTTATCAGTTCGGCCGCAAGGGTGTGATCGTGGTCGCAAAGACCGAGGGCACAGACGAAGATCGAATCCTTGAGGCAGTTCTCGAGGTCGGCATCGACGACCTAGAAGACCGCGGTGAGCAGTTCGTTCTAACCACCGATCCGAGCGCGATGGTCGCGGTTCGAACCGCGCTGCAGGATGCCGGAATCGACTATGAGAGTGCCGACGTCGAATTCGTTTCATCAATGCCGGTGCAAACCGACGCAGAAACCGCCCGCAAGGTCATCAAGCTAATCGATGCACTCGAAGACTCAGACGACGTTCAGAATGTCTATTCGAACTTCGACATGTCAGCCGAGGTAATGGCCGAGCTCGAGAACGACTAAATGTCAACTCGCATCCTAGGAATTGACCCCGGTCTAACTAGATGCGGAATTGGCCTGATCGAACTTGGTTCGTCTCGAAAAGTCAGTTTGGTCGCAGTCGACACGCTGCGTTCTGATCCAAGCGAAGAACTGACCGCAAGAGTCGGCAGAATCGGGCTTCAAATCGAAGACCTAATCGTTTCTCAGCGGCCCCAGGTGATTGCCATCGAGCGGGTTTTTTCACAGCAGAACGTTTCTACCGTGATGGGAATCGCTCAGATTTCCGGAGCCGTGCTGATGTTGGCTCACAAACACGAAATCTCGGTGGTCATGTATACCCCGACCCAGGTTAAAGCTGCAGTCACCGGCAGTGGTCGGGCGGCCAAAGATCAGGTCGGATTCATGGTTGCAAAGATTCTTGGCCTAGCCGAGGTTCCGAAGCCTGCAGATGCGGCTGACAGTCTGGCAATCGCAATCTGCCACGCGTGGCGTTCTCCCGCGGCAACCGAATCTGCCAATCTCACCAACGCGCAAAAAGCTTGGCTGGCCGCCGAGCGCGCTGCCAAGACAAAATAGCCGCCTTGGTTAGGCTTATCGGGTGATCGCATCTATCCGAGGCCTGCTGTGCGCCAAGTCGACTTCCCATGTTGTGGTTGACGTGCACGGTGTTGGATACCTGATTAACGTCACTGCTAACACGGCAGCCAAACTCACAATCGGTGAAGAGGTAAATTTCCACACCTCAATGATCGTGCGCGAAGACGCTATGAATCTGTATGGCTTCAATAGCCCACTAGAGCAAGAACTCTTTGACCTGCTTAGGTCGGTGACCGGTGTCGGTCCTAAATCAGCGCTTGCAATTCTGGGCAGCCTGACAACGGCAGAGATTGCTTCGGCAGTTGCCAGAGACAACGACGCGGCCTTCAAGACCGTTTCTGGAATTGGGCCGAAGACCGCAAAACTCATCACGGTCACCCTCGCCGGAAAGCTCGGTCACCTAGTTCTTGATAGCCCCGCGACAAGCATTTCTGAAGTCAGCTATGAGTCGGTGACGGCGGCCCTTGCAAGCCTCGGCTGGCCCGAGAAAATCGCTGCCGAGGCGGTCAAAGAGGTTTCTGCCACCGCTAAGCCTGGGGAGGGGCGCGACGTTATTCTGCGACTCGCACTTGCCCGACTCGGTTCAAATAAGTCGAATGTCTCGAGTCTGGGCTAATGGAAGAAATTACCAGCCCAGAAGTTGGCGACTCAGAGCTAGCCTTCGAGTCGGCCCTTCGCCCGAAATCTCTCAACGAATTTGTCGGTCAACCCAAGGTGCGCGAGCAGATTTCTCTGATCATCGAGGCGGCGAGAATCCAAAATCGAACCGCCGACCACATTCTCCTTGCCGGCCCACCGGGGCTCGGCAAAACCACGCTTGCGATGATCGTCGCTCATGAGAGTGGTGCACCACTGCGCCTGACTAGCGGCCCAACGATTCAACACGCTGGCGACCTGGCAGCGGTTTTGTCATCGCTTGCGCCCGGAGAAGTGCTCTTCATCGATGAGATTCACCGCATGGCTAGGGCGGCCGAAGAAATGCTCTATTTGGCCATGGAGGATTTCCGCGTCGATGTGATGGTGGGCAAGGGCCCAGGGGCCACCTCGATTCCTCTCGAACTCGCCCCCTTCACTTTGGTGGGCGCGACAACTAGATCGGGAATGCTGCCGAACCCCTTGCGCGATCGCTTCGGGTTCACCGCTCACCTCGAGTTTTATGAGGTCGAGGAACTTCGAGAGGTGATCTCTAGAGCTGCCATCAAGCTGGGTCTAGACATCGATAAAGCGGCTCTGATAGAAATCGCCTCTAGAAGTCGGGGAACCCCGCGCATTGCCAACCGCCTACTTCGCCGTGTCAGAGACTTCGCTCTGGTTGCCGGCGAAACTCTGGTGACCACAAAAATTGCCCAGGCCGCACTCAAGTTATATGAGGTGGACCAGCTTGGACTGGACCGTCTCGACAGGGAAATCCTCAGGGTGCTCACCTCGAGATTTGACGGGAAACCGGTTGGTCTGTCGACCCTCGCGGTTGCCGTCGGCGAAGAGCAGGACACCATCGAAGCGGTGGTTGAACCATTCTTAGTTCGAATGGGCTTGATCGCGCGAACTCCTCGCGGAAGACAGGCAACGGCAGCGGCCTTCAAGCACCTCGGCATCGACACTCACAGGGTTGACTAACTCGGCTTAACACGCCTGTCGAAGCCGTTCCGATAGGCCGCCTTGACCTATAATCGATAAGTTGCCCTTTGGTAACTACTTTTACCTCAACTACACGTAAGGCCCAAAATGAACCAGGACCTATTCCTCGTTATCGCGCTAGGTTTCATCATCGTCATGATGTTCTTCAATGGTCGCAAGCGCAAGAAGGCTCAGGCAGAAATGCAGGCTGGAATTCAGGTTGGCGCCTATGTTCTTCTTCACAGCGGAATTCTGGGTACCATCGCAAGCCTTGACGAAAAGAGCCTCGTTCTCGAGACCACTCCGGGCACCAAGCTAACCGTGCTAAAGGGTGCCGTTCGTTCGATCGAGGAGGCGCCAAAGAAGGCCGCAGCTCCTAAGGCCGCAGCAGCCAAGCCTGCCGCCGCGAAGGCAACCGCCGCAAAGTCATCTACTGCTTCAGAAACCGCTGCGAAGCCTGCAGCCAAGAAGCCAGTAGCCAAGAAGCCTGCAGCTAAGCCTGCTAAGTAAATAGAGGAACATCTTGTCTGAATCAGCTGTAACCAAGGGTGCTCGCAAGCGCCTCACTTGGCTGGGCGTCTTGATCTTTGGCCTAGTCGCAATCATCGGTCTCGGTGCCGCAACCAATTCGGGTGCATCTTTCGCGCCGAAACTAGCCCTTGACCTTCAGGGCGGAACCCAGATCATCCTGGCCCCTGTGGTTCAGGCTGGCACCAAGGTGACCGAGGAGCAGCTAAACCAGGCCGTTGCCATCATTCGCCAGCGCGTCGACGCCAGCGGTGTCAGCGAGGCTCAAATCAACACTCAGGGAAACAACAACATCGTTGTCTCTATCCCAGGTGCGCCAGACGAAAACACCCTGAAGCTGATTCGCAGCTCGGCCAAGCTCGAGTTCCGCCCGGTTCTAGAAGCATCCCAGAGCACCACAGCGTCAGCATCGACCTCGACCCCGAGCGCTTCACCGAGTGCCTCTGCATCGGCAAAGGCGACCGCGACACCTAAGGCCACCGCTTCGGCGACTGCCTCGGCATCGCCATCTGTTCCTGGGGTTGACGCTGCCACTCAGAAGTTCTATGACACCCTCGACTGCAGCAAGCCTTTCCGTAAGGCTGGTCAGGTCGATGACCCAACCATGCCAATCGCAACCTGTGACACCGGCGCCTTTGAAAAGTATGTGCTCGGTCCGGTTGAGGTAGAAGGCACCGACGTTGCAGATGCCAATGCTGGAACCGTAACCACTTCGACTGGCGCATCGACCAACACCTGGGCAGTGAATCTAAAGTTCACCCCTTCGGGAACCGACAAGTTTGCCAAGACCACCGGCCGCCTTTTCCCGTTGGCTGCTCCGCAGAACCGCTTTGCAATCACCCTCGATGGTTATGTGATCACCGCTCCAACCCTTCAGGCAGTTATCACCGGAGGAACCGCACAGATCACCGGAAGCTTCGACAAGACCTCATCTAAGGCCCTCGCAGACCAGCTGAAGTACGGCGCTTTGCCAATCAACTTCGAGGTTCAAAGCCAGGAGAACATCTCGGCGACCTTGGGATCTGAGCAGTTGACCAGCGGTCTACTCGCCGGTGCAATTGGTCTGATCTTGGTCATCATCTACTCGTTCTTCCAGTACCGCGCCCTAGCTATCGTCACCGTTGGCTCACTGGTTGTCGCCGCGATCATCACATACCTGATGATTGCCCTGCTTTCATGGCGCCAGGGATACCACCTTTCGCTCTCTGGAGTGGCAGGTCTGATTGTTGCAATCGGTATCACCGCCGACTCGTTCATCGTCTACTTCGAGCGTGTTCGAGACGAACTGCGCGACGGTCGCTCACTCGGAGCTTCGGTTGAGTCTGGCTGGAAGCGTGCAATTCGCACGATCCTGGTATCTGATGGTGTGAGCTTGCTAGCTGCCGTTGTGCTTTATGCACTGACCGTCGGAAACGTTCGCGGCTTCGCCTACACCCTTGGTTTGACCACTCTGATCGACCTTGCTGTGGTGATCCTCTTCACCCACCCAATGCTTGAACTGCTTGCCAAGACTCGTTTCTTCAGCTCGGGCCACCCTTGGTCGGGATTCGATTCCAAGGCCCTCGGTGCAATGAGCTACACCGGTCGTGGTTCGTTCCGCGTTTCAGCAGCGGTGCCTGCCGGTAAGGCTGCAAAGGCTTCGAAGGAAGCGGCAAAGCGCCAGACCCTCGCAGAACGCAAGGCAGCCGAGAATGCTGCTGCAGATTCAAAGTCAGGAAAGAGCAACTAATGTCAAAGTTCAGTGATCTAGGCAACGACCTATACACCGGCGCTCGTTCATTCGACTTCGTCGGTCGCCGCAAGGTTTGGTTCGGCGTGGCGGCTCTCATGGTGATCCTGGCAATCGTTTTGCCAATCCTGCGCGGTGGCTACAACTTCGGAATCGAGTTCCGCGGTGGTTCTGAGTTCCGCGTCGCCGGAGTCTCTAGCCAGTCTCAGCAAATCGCTGTCAACGCCGTTCACTCGGTGGTTCCAGACAGCGAACCGCTAGTGACCAACGTGGGCACTGACAGCATTCGTGTTCAGACCAAGCAACTCACCGACCTAAAGTCGGAAGATGTTCGAGTGGCGCTAGCCAACGCATACAAGGTGCCAAGCGCCTCGGTTGCAAGCTCGTTCATCGGCGCTAACTGGGGTGCGGACGTCACGAGCAAGGCCTTGAACGGTCTGATCGTGTTCATCATCCTGGCCGCAGTGTTGATGGCGCTTTACTTCAGAACCTTGAAGATGTCAGCGGCCGCGGTTTTGGCTCTGGTTCACGACCTCATCATCACCGCCGGTGTTTATGGTGCACTAGGTTTCGAAGTCACCCCGGCTGCGGTCATTGGATTCTTGACCATCCTCGGTTACTCGCTCTATGACACCGTGGTGGTTTTCGACAAAATTCGTGAAAACACCTTCGAGGTTGAGTTCAGCGAGAAGACCACCTTCAAGCAGCAGGTTAACCTGGCAATCAACCAGACCCTTGTTCGTTCGATTAACACCTCGATTGTTGCGGTGCTTCCGGTTGCCTCGATTCTGTTCATCGGTGCAACTCTGCTAGGCGCCGGAACCCTGCGTGACATCGCTTTGGCGCTATTCATCGGTATTATCGTTGGAACCTACTCGACCCTGTTCATCGCGGCGCCGATTTATTCGAAGTTCCGTGAAGGTGAAGAGAAGTACAGCAAGGCCGAGGCAAAGGTTTTGGCAAAGGCATAATCCCGAAGGGGATTGGCTGGTCTAGCAAACGAGGATTGGCCCGAATTGAGTGATGTAACGCCAACCAGCAGCATCAGCGTTCTTAGAAACCGCCTGCCTAAGATTTTCGCGCGCTCAGGGCCTTATGCCGCAGAGCTCAACGAGATTCTCCGCCTTGCGAAACTAAACCATCCGAAGGCCGATCTTTCAATCATCGAGCGTGCTTTCACGGTTGCCGAGCTCGCTCACCGACCGCAGATGCGCAAATCTGGCGAGCCATACATCACACATCCGCTTGAAGTAACACGCATTTTGGCGGAGCTTGGCATCGGCCCGGTGACACTGGCCGCCGCACTGTTGCACGACACCGTTGAAGACACCGACTATAGCCTCGAGCGGCTAACTGCAGACTTTGGCGAAGAAGTGGCCATGCTGGTTGACGGCGTGACCAAGCTCGACAAGGTTAAGTTCGGCGAAAACGCCCAGGCCGAGACCGTGCGCAAGATGGTTGTCGCGATGTCGAAAGACATCCGGGTGCTCGTGATCAAGCTCGCGGACCGCCTGCACAATGCCCGAACCTGGGCTTTCGTGCCCGAGGAGAGCGCAAAACGCAAGGCCCAAGAGACGTTGGAAATTTATGCTCCGCTGGCACACCGCCTGGGAATCAACACGATCAAGTGGGAACTCGAAGACACCTCGTTCTCGGTGCTCTATCCGAAGGTATACGAGGAGATTGTCAACCTCGTTAAGCAGCGAACCCCGAAGCGTGAAGAGTTCATCGAGAACGTCATTGGTTCGATCGAAGAGGACCTTCGCGACAACCGCATCAAGGGAAAGGTCGCTGGAAGACCTAAGCAGTACTACAGCATCTATCAAAAGATGGTCGTTCGCGGTCGCGAATTCGATGACATCTATGACCTCGTCGGGATCCGTGTATTGGTTCAAGAGGTCAAAGACTGCTATGCCGTGCTTGGTGCCATCCACGCCCGCTGGAATCCGGTGCCGGGACGCTTCAAGGACTACATCGCGATGCCAAAGTTCAATCTGTATCAGTCGTTGCACACGACGGTGATGGGCCCGCACGGCCGCCCGGTAGAGATTCAGATTCGCACCTTCGAAATGCACCAGCGCGCCGAGTATGGTGTGGCTGCACACTGGAAATACAAGGAGCAGGTGGGCAAGACCACCGAAACCCGCGAAGAGGACCTCGCCTGGTTGAAGCACCTGACCGATTGGCAGGCCGAAACTCAGGACCCAACCGAGTTCCTAGACTCACTGCGGTTCGAAATTGGGGCAAAGGAAGTCTATGTCTTCACTCCTAAGGGAAAGGTAATCGGGCTCAGCGGTGGTGCGACCCCGGTGGACTTTGCCTATGCGGTTCACACCGAAGTGGGCCACCGAACCATGGGCGCCAAGGTCAACGGACGTTTGGTTCCTCTAGAGAGCAAGCTTCAGTCTGGTGACGTTGTCGAAATTTTCACCTCGAAGTCACCAGAGGCATCACCATCCAAGGATTGGCTGAACTTTGTTGCCTCGCCGAGGGCTAGAGCCAAGATCAAGCAATGGTTCGCCGAAGAGCGCAAAGAAGAGTCGACCGAACACGGCAAGGAAATGCTTGCCAAGGCAATGCGCAAGCAGAACCTGCCACTGCAAAGACTGATGTCGGCCGACGTTCTGGTGAAGCTCGCGGGGGAGTTGCGCTTCCCAGACGTGTCCGGGCTCTATGCCGCAATCGGAGATAACCACATCTCGGCTCAATCTGTGGTCGAAAAGCTAGCCGCGGCGATCAACGTGGAGGAAGACCACGAAGACACGCCTTTCGAGCTCCCTCAGCAGCCTAGAAGCGCCAATCGTCAGCGGTCAAACGACTCGGGTGTGCTCGTCAAGGGTGACGCGGACGTGATGGCCAAGCTCGCCCGATGCTGCACGCCGGTGCCGGGGGACCCAATCGTGGGCTTCGTGACCCGAGGTTCGGGTGTCTCGGTGCACCGAGAAGACTGCAAAAACGTCGCTGAACTGATGCAACAACCAGAACGAATCATGGAAGTCAGCTGGGCGCCAACCACTAAGAGCCTGTTCCTGGTGCAGATTCAAATCGAGGCGCTTGATCGCTCTGGTCTGCTCTCAGACGTAACCCGAGTGTTGTCTGAGCACCACGTGAACATCTTGTCGGCATCGGTTTCGACTCGCTCAGACCGAGTTGCCCTGAGTCGATTCGTGTTCGAGATGGGCGACGCGAGCGTTCTGGAGCACCTGCTCAACGCGGTCAGAAGAATTGAAGCCGTGTATGACGTCTATCGCGTCAGCAATGTCTGAGCAACTCACGCAGAGCCAATAAAAAAAGGACCCCGAAGATTTTCGGGGTCCTTTTCTAATTCTTAGAGCCTATGAGGCTGCCTTGACAACCTCTAGCCAAGCCTTGCGTGCCTTGAGCGCCTCGGTGGCATCCTCGGTCTTCTTCTTGTCACTCTTAGCCTTTGCTGCTTCTAGTTCGGCCTCAAGCTTGACGATCGAAGCCTCGAGCTGCGCGATGACATCGTTTGAACGGGCCTGTGCGGCAGGGTCGGTCTTGCGCCAGTGTTCGGCTTCTACCTCGCGAACCTTGGCTTCAATGGCGCGAAGTTTGTCTTCGGTCTCGCGAAGCTTTTCACGAGGCACCTTGCCGGCCTTTTCCCATTTCTGCTGAATGGCGGCGAGAGCCTTCTTGGCACCCTCGAGATCCTTGGTGGCATCGATTTTCGCCGCTTCTTTGAGAAGCTCGAGCTTTACAGCTAGGTTCGCGGTGAACTCAACGTTTTCAACGGCGACCACCTCGGCCTTTGCCGCATAGATGGCGTCTCCGGCGGCCTTGAATCGGTTCCACAGAGTGTCGTCCTGCTTGCCCGGGGTACGACCAGAAGCCTTCCACTCGTCGAGCAGTTTGCGATAGTCAACCACGGCCTCGCTGCCCTTGGCAACCAGAGCCTCGGCACGCTCAACGATGGCTACCTTTGCCGCCTTGGCTGCCTTGGTGCTCGCGTCTAGACCAGCGAAATACTGGCGTTTTGCTGCCTCGAAGCGAGTGCGAGCGGTTGAAAAACGCTTCCAAATGGCGTCTGCCTCAGACTTCGGAACCTTTGGGCCAGACTTCTGCAGCGCCTGCCACTCCTCGAACAACTTGGTCATTTCTGCGCCAGAGTTCTTCCACTGGGTCTTTGCCGAGTCTTGGTTTGCAATCGCTTCGGCCTTGACCGCAATAGCCTCACGCTTAGCCAGCGCCTCGGTAACCTCTCCCTTAGAAGCCTCTTGCTTCTCAGACACGAGTGCGGCAATCTTCGAGTCGAGGTTAGAAACTCGACGTCGTAGGCCGGCGATATCGCCGACGGCTGCCGGTTCAGCTAGATCCTCGGTCAACTTTGCTGCGACCTTCTTCAAACCCGATGCGTCAACCTTGTTTGCCACACGCTGCTCGAGGATGCGAACCTGAGCTTCTAGATCGGCGAACTTGCGCTCGAAATAGGCGAGTGCGTCCTCGGCAGGAACGCCAGGATACTGACCAACCTGTCGCTCGACACCTTCGACGGTCACGAATACGTTGTTTTCGGCGTCTACGCGACCGAATGCGTTCTTAGAGGTTGACACTTCTAGCTCCTGAGGTTTGACGTCCAACACCATTGGACAAGGACTATTTTAGGCTGATTGCGCCCAGCTTGGCTTCCAAGGCAGGCTTTCCATCCTGGCCGCCTCCGACGACACCGGCTGCAGCGATTTTGGTGACCGCAGAGAAACCGCTGGTTACCTTGCCGAAGACGGTGTAACCGCCGACCGAGTCAGAAGGGATCGGTGAATCCTTATAGACGATGAAGAACTGGCTGCCCATGCTGCTTGCATTGTTGCCGACTCGAGCCATTGCTAGGACACCGGTCTTATACAGGTTGTCTTTCGGCGCGTTTTCAATTGGGCCCCAGTTGTAACCAGGACCACCGGTGCCATCACCCTTCGGGTCGCCACACTGAAGCACGAAAATTCCGGCGGTGGTAAGACGGTGGCATGAGATGCCGTTGAAGAAGCCCTTCTTGGCGAGGCTGATGAAGTTTGCAACCGCCTGAGGCGCGGCCTTTCCATCAAGCGAGATGCCTAACTTCTGGCCGGAAAGGTCGAGGGTTCCCGTCCAGGTGCGAGACTGCGCGATCGCCGGGCTCGGCACGCCGCTTGCGATTGGCGAAGCGGTGGCACTGGCGGTAGGGCTTGCCGAAGCCGAGGCAGTGCTAGCCGATGAAGGGCTTGCCGAGGCGCTGGCTGAAGCGCTGGCGGCTGGAGAAGCCGAAGCAGTTGCACTGGCTGCTACGTGCCCCGGACCGAAACCGAAGTATGCCAACTGAAGCAGACCCGCGATCACGAGGGCACCGACGCCGAAAACAATGGCTCGCTGGTTGTCACGCTTCTTGCGCTCGACCAGGGCCTGAGCTGCCGCTTGCTTGGCTTCGTATTCGGCTAGACGAGCGTTTGAGCTGGTGTGAATGTTCTGGTGCTTCTTCTTCGATGCCATTGGTTGCCCTTCGTTCAAACTTCTTTGAATATACGCGGTTCTTCGGGCGAAGCGGAGCAAGCCATCGTCTAACCTAAGAGCATGTCTGAACAACCCAGCGTGATCTCGTCTACGACGCCTTTGGCGGCGAGAATGCGGCCGAGCACCCTGGCTGAGGTTGTAGGCCAAAAGCACATCCTGAAAGCGGGCGGGCCGCTTATTGCCTTGGCAACCCCGGCTGAGCAAGGCGCCAAGATTTCGGCCGCTTCACTGATCCTCTGGGGTCCACCGGGAACCGGCAAAACCACACTGGCGCAGGTTGTGGCAAGAAGCAGCGGGCGCAGATTTGTTGAACTGAGCGCGATCACCGCCGGGGTCAAAGAGGTTCGTGAGGTGCTCGATCGGGCGCGAAACGACAAAGACCTATACGGGGTCAGCACGGTTCTGTTTCTGGATGAGATTCATCGATTCTCGAAGGCCCAGCAAGACGCGCTATTGCCTGGCGTGGAGGCCGGCGTGGTCGTTCTCATTGCGGCCACCACAGAAAACCCGTCATTCTCAGTGATTAGCCCGCTGTTGTCGAGATCGCTAGTGCTAACCCTTCAGTCTCTGAGTGACGATGATATTCGCGAACTTTTAGTTCGCGCGGTGGCAGACCCGCGAGGGCTGGCTGGCGCGGTCAAATTGGGCGAAGCATGTTTGGAGCAGATTCTTCGTCTTGCGCTTGGCGATGCCCGAAGAGCCTTGACCATCCTTGAATCGGCTGCGGTTTCTGCCATTTCCCGACCAAAGCCAACTTCCAAGGCGACCAAAGCCGGCAATGCGGTCGAAATTGAACTGGTTGATATCGAGGCCGCCGCCGATCGTGCCCTGCTCAGATATGACAAGGATGGCGACCAGCACTACGACATCATTTCGGCCTTCATCAAGTCGGTTCGCGGCTCAGATGCCGACGCAGCCATCCACTATCTAGCGCGAATGATCGAGGGCGGCGAAGACCCACGCTTTATCGCACGTCGCCTCATGATTCTGGCGGCCGAAGACATTGGTCTGGCCGACCCGCAGGCCCTGCCATTGGCCGTGGCGGCGGCTGAGACCGTCGCAATGATAGGCATGCCGGAAGGGCGAATTCCTCTAGCCGAAGCGACCATCTATCTCGCGCTCGCGCCAAAGTCCAACACCGCCTATAACGCCATCAACTCGGCCTTGACCGATGTCAGGAACGGGGTTGTTGGTCAGGTGCCCAACGCCCTCAAGAGCTCAAACTTCGCAAAGGCCCAAGAGCAGGGCGCGGGCGTCGGCTATGAGTATCCACACGACTCTTCGCGCGCGGTCGTGCCGCAGCGATATCTCGACGACAAGGTGCTCGGCCGGAGGTACTACCTGCCCAAGGATGTCGGGCAAGAACGTGAGCTGGGGGAGCGCTGGGGCAAACTCCGCGAGATTGTTCGCTCCTTCAAGGCCAAGTAAACCCCCAAAATCCCGCCAACATCCTTGGATTACCGGCCCTGCCCCTGCTAGGATTGTTAGGTTGCCGACTGGAACACTCAATCGCGGCTGTGCGAGTGTTCAACTACGGTGCGACTGTCCAATAGCCAGACAGTCCGTGGCAGAGGATCACCTCGATCCGACTTGTGAACAGAAACCGCTATACGAGATCCATTTGGATCCATTGAAAGGAAAACGTGTCAAAGACCACACGTACCCGCAGCAAGACTCGTTTGTCTCGCGCACTGGGCCTAGCCCTAACCCCAAAGGCAGCTAAGTACCTAGAGAAGCGTCCATACGCTCCAGGTGAGCACGGCCGCACCAAGAAGAAGGCCGACAGCGACTACGCCGTTCGTCTTCGCGAGAAGCAGCGTCTACGCGCCCAGTACGGCATCCGTGAGGCTCAGCTTCGCAAGACCTTCCAGGAAGCAAAGCGCGCCGAAGGCCTAACCGGTGAAAACCTAGTCGAGCTTCTTGAAATGCGTCTCGACGCTCTAGTGCTTCGCGCAGGCTTTGCCCGCACCATCGCTCAGGCACGTCAGATGGTTGTTCACCGCCACATCCTTGTGAACGGTGAGCGCGTTGACCGCCCATCATTCCGCGTAAAGCCAGGCCAGCTAGTGCACGTGCACGAGAAGTCTGAAGTCACCGAGCCTTTCCAGGTCGCAGCAGCCGGCGGTCACGTCGATGTTCTTCCTCCGGTTCCTGGCTACCTAGACGTCAAGCTAGACAAGCTACAGGCAACCTTGGTTCGCCGTCCAAAGCGCGCTGAAGTTCCAGTTACCTGTGAAGTTCAGCTCGTCGTTGAGTACTACGCAGCTCGATAAATAAAATCGGTTTAGGAGTTCAGATGAGCGGTGGAGACGTAGCGGCTTTGATCGCAGCGGGAGGATTCGTTCTCTTGGTGCTGTTTATCGCCGTGCCATTGCTAAAGCTGGGCCGTGTTCTCGACGAGACTCGCAATTCAATTCGCGACCTCAACGAGACCGTGGCTCCACTGCTCTCTGAACTCACCGGAACCGTCACCGCAACCAACAAGCAGTTGGCCAAGGTAGACCAGATCACTGAAAACATTTCAGAGGTCACAACCAACGTGAGCTCACTGGTTGCTGTGTTCGCAGCCACCCTTGGTTCTCCGCTAGTTAAAATTGCCGGCCTCACTCAGGGCCTGCGCAGCGCTTTGCTCGGTAAGAAGAAGTAGGTAAGTCGATGAAAAAGGCTTTTTGGTTTATAACCGGAATCGCTGCTGGGCTTGTTGCCGCTAAGCAGCTTCAAGAGAACCCTAAGACCAAGGCAATCGTTGACGACGTTCTCGAGCGCGTTCGCGAACTTGGTGACGTAGTCGTCGAAGGCTTCCGTGAGCGCGAGGCAGAGCTAGCTTCAGAGAAGCAGCCGGCAGCGACCAAGGCTGCAAAGCCTGCTTCGAACGCATAAGCATGCAGACTGCGGAAATCCGCCAGCGCTGGCTCGACTTTTTCGAGAGCAAAGGCCACACAGTTGTTCCGTCGGCTTCGCTGATTAGCGAGGACCCTTCACTTCTCTTCACAGTGGCGGGTATGGTGCCATTCATCCCATACATGAGCGGCCTAGTGCCAGCACCATTCCCACGTGCAACCAGCGTCCAAAAGTGTGTTCGAACTCTCGACATCGAAGAGGTGGGCAAGACCACGCGTCACGGCACCTTCTTCCAGATGAACGGAAACTTCTCGTTTGGTGACTATTTCAAGAAGGAAGCCATTGCCTACGCGTGGGAATTCTTGACCAAGCCGCAGTCTGAAGGCGGTCTAGAACTAGACAAGCAGCTGCTTTGGGTTACCGTCTTCCAGGATGACGACGAGTCGATCGCCATTTGGCGTGACGTAGCCGGAATTCCGATGGAGCGCATCCAGCGCCGCGGCATGAAGGACAACTACTGGTCAACCGGCCAGCCGGGTCCTGCCGGGCCGTGCTCCGAAATTTATTACGACCGCGGGCCTGCATATGGCCGCGAGGGCGGCCCTGAGGCTGACGAAGACCGTTACATCGAGATCTGGAACCTCGTCTTCATGCAATACGAGCGCGGCCAGGGCACCGGCAAAGACAACTTCGAGATCCTGCGCGAACTGCCAAAGAAGAACATCGACACCGGTATGGGTCTTGAGCGCGTTGCGTTCCTTATGCAGGGTGTCGAGAATCTATACGAGATTGACCAGGTTCGACCGGTTCTGGATTTGGCTGCAAAGCTTTCTGGCAAGACCTATGGTGCCGTCGTCGAGGATGACGTGCGCATGCGAGTTGTCGCCGACCACATTCGCTCAGCCCTGATGCTCATCGGCGATGGCGTGACCCCAGCCAACGATGGTCGCGGATACGTCTTGCGCCGCTTGCTGCGACGTTCGGTTCGCGCCATGCGACTGCTTGGCGTCGAGGCTCCGACCTTCACCGAGCTTTTCACCGCTTCGAAAGAGGCGATGAAGTCTGCTTATCCGGAACTCGAAACTGACTTCGATCGAATCCTGAAGACCGCGGTCGCCGAAGAAGAAAGCTTCCTGCGCACCCTGGTCGCCGGAACCGTGTTCTTGGATGAGGCAATCGCCAATGCCAAGCAGGGTGGTGGCAAGGAGCTTAAGGGCGATGCCGCATTCTTGCTTCACGACACCTACGGTTTCCCAATTGACTTGACCCTTGAGGTTGCCGAGGAAGCCGGTTTGACCGTCGACCGAGACGGATTTAAAGCGCTGATGACCGAGCAGCGCGACCGCGCCAAGGCCGATGCGCGCGAGAAGAAGTTGGGTGGCACTGACCTATCGGTTTACTCTGCCTTCCGCGCCCAGGGTGTCACTAAGTTCACCGGCTACGAAGAGCTTTCCTCTGAGGGTCGAGTTCTTGGCCTCATCGTCGATGGCAAGGATGCTCACGTCGCCACCAGTGGTCAAATTGCTGAAGTAATCCTGGATGAGACCTCGTTCTATGCCGAGTCTGGCGGGCAAGACTCTGACGCCGGATTCATCAACGGTGACGGTTTCTCGCTCGAGGTTCTAGATGTGCAAAAGCCGGTCAAGGGGCTCATTAGCCACAAGGTTTTGGTTCGTTCGGGCGAGGTGGCGGTTGGTTCCAAGGCGACCACCGAGGTTGACGCCGACTGGCGCCTAGGCGCCTGCCAGGCTCACTCGGGCACCCACATTGTTCACGCCGCCCTTCGCGAAGTTCTTGGCCCATCGGCCCTGCAGAGCGGTTCATACAACAAGCCGGGCTATCTGCGACTTGACTTTGCCTGGGCTCAAGCTCTTTCGCTAGAGACTCGAAGCGAAATCGAAGAGGTCACCAACCTAGCTATTCGTCGCGACCTAGCCGTTAGCGCTCAACACATGAGCCTGCCGGAAGCGCGTGAATGGGGAGCGGTCGCGTTGTTCGGTGAAACCTACGACGAGAGTGTTCGTGTCATTCAGGTTGGAGGCCCGTGGTCTCGCGAGCTTTGCGGTGGAACTCACGTTTCGCGTAGCTCTCAGGTCGGCCTCGTTTCAATCATTGGTGAGTCTTCGGTTGGTTCTGGTTCACGCCGCCTCGAGGCACTCGTTGGCATCGAAGCCTTCCGTTCACTAGCCACCGAGCGCGCGCTGGTCGCAAGAATCGGTGATGCACTGAAGAGCCCGAAGGCCGAAATCGAGGAGCGCCTCACCGCGACCATTGAAGAGCTAAAGCTTGCCCAGCGCAAACTCGCTCAGCTTCAGGCCGCCCAGCTAGCCACCCGCATCCCAGAGCTGATTGCAAGTGCCACCTCGATTGGTTCGACCAAGTATGTCGAGGCAAACCTAGGTGATCTCACTTCGGTTGACGAGCTTCGCAGCCTGGCCACTCAGATTCGCGAGAAATTGACTGGCGAAAGCGCTGTTGTGGCTCTGATTGGCGTAGTTGCCGAGAAGCCAATGGTCTTGATTGCTACCACCGAATCGGCACGCTCAGCTGGCCACAAGGCCGGAAACCTCGTTCGCACCGCGAGCCAGGTTCTCGGTGGTGGCGGTGGCGGCAAGGATGACCTTGCTCAGGGTGGCGGAAGCGATGTCGCCAAGATTGGTGACGCACTGGCTGCCATTCGCGGAGCGCTGGGAGCCTAGTGCGCTCGGGTCGTCGACTCGCTGTTGACGTTGGCAAGGTCCGCGTGGGCCTGGCTATTTCAGACTTTCACGGAATTCTGGCCTCGCCCCTGCAAAACGTTGCTCGAAAGGCCGAACTCGAGGAGACAATAGCCGCCATTTTTGAGGCCATCAGCGATGAAGACATCATAGAAATCTATGTGGGCCTACCGGTCGCTATGTCGGGCAGCGCAACGGCGTCGACCGACGACGCCATTTCGGTGGCCGCTGCGCTTGAAGCCAAAGCCGGCATGCCCGTGCGCATGATCGATGAGCGATTGACCACCGTTTCAGCGACCGCCGCCCTTAGAAGTTCGGGAAAAAGCAGCAAGGATGGCCGAAAGGTAATCGATCAAATCGCAGCAACTCTAATCCTCGAACAGGCCCTGAACATCGAAAAGAACACCGGAGCAATCCCTGGCACGAGATTGGCAGATTTGAATGTCTAAATTTTCCCGGCGCCGGCTTGCAGTCGTTTTGATCATTGCTGTGTCGCTGCTTGGCATCATCGGATATGCGAACCGCTCTGCAATTCGTTCTGGGGTTGATGTGATTCTTGGCAACGACTACCAGGGCGATGGTTACAGTTCGGTGTTGGTAGACATCAACCCGGGGGATAGCGGTGAGACCATTGCCAAATCACTCGTTCAAATGGGTGTGGTGAAGAACTTCAACACCGTCTATAAATTGATTCTTCAGGCGAACCCAAAGTTTTATCCGGGCTCATACAAGTTGCGACTGCACATGTCGGCGCAGTCGGCCCTGAACGCCCTGCTCGACCCAAAGGGTTCGGTCACCAACCGCGTATTGATCAAGGAGGGGCTGCGAGCAAACGTCATCCTTGATATTTTGTCTGCCTCCACCGGAATTCCTCGCACCGAATTCAGCGCCGCCGCCAAACAGAGAACAGAGATCGGTCTGCCTGCTGATGCCGTTTCGATCGAAGGCTACCTGTTTCCGGCAACATATACCTTCTCGCCTAAGGCGACCGCCGCCGAGATCCTAAAGACCATGATTTCTAGGATGCAGGATGAGCTAAACAAGTTTGGGGTCAAGGACTCCGACCGAAACCGCGTGCTGACCCTCGCCTCAATCATTCAAAAAGAAGCTCGTCAGCAACCAGATTTCTATAAGGTAAGTCGAGTTTTCTTGAACCGAATCAAGGCCGGGATGCACCTGCAATCGGACGCCACGGTTAGCTATGGAGTGGACGGTAAGACGGTTAACACCACCGCCGCAGATCGTGCCAACAACAACGGTTTCAACACCTACCTGCATGCGGGTTTGCCGATCGGCCCGATCAGCTCACCGGGAGCGATTGCGATTGATGCCGCTCTGCATCCGGCAGATGGCACATGGTTGTATTTCTGCACGATCAACCTTGCAACCGGTGAAACTGTCTTCAGCACGACCCTGGCCGATCACGCCAAGGCCGTTGCACAGTGGCGCGCATGGATGAAGGAGCACCCGGGTTATGAATAAGAGATTTGCCGTCTTGGGTTCACCGATCGCCCATTCGAAGTCACCGGCTATTCACCTGGCCGCATATCGCGTGCTCGGATTGGACTGGGAATATGGCCGTGCCGAAGTTCAAAAAGGCCTACTTCGAACCTTTCTCGCTGGCCTAGAAGACACCTGGCACGGTTTCTCGGTAACCATGCCGCTCAAGGAAGAGGCTTCGAGGTTCGCGGACGAACTCGACCCTTTTGCCCAGAAGACTGGCGCCACAAACACGCTTTTTCTCGATGAATTTGGCAAGTGGCATGGCTTCAACACCGATGTCTTTGGCATCGTTCAAGCCGTTACCGAGGCTCGAATCGGTTTGGTTCGCCACGCACTAATCATCGGTTCGGGCGCTACCGCAACCTCGGCGATGGTGGCACTCAGCGTGCTAAACCCAAAGGTGCAGGTTGAGGTGCTGGCTCGAAATGCGCAATCGAGAAAGGCGTTGATCGCACTCGGTAAATCGCTTGGACTCAGGGTTCGCCGCGCGGGTGGTTTGCGAGCCGCGAGTCGGGTCTCGAACCTGACTATTTCTACTCTGCCAGCTGGCTCACTAGACAAGCAGGCAGAGAAACTCGCCAGGGCACTGCTTTGGAAGCCTAAAGGCGCATTGCTTGATGTTTCTTATGACCCGTGGCCATCGAAACTCGCGGCCGCCTGGGCGGCAAAGGACCGCAAGACTATTAGCGGCTTGGAGATGCTGATCTGGCAAGCGGTGGCGCAAATTCGCATTTTTACAAGCGGTTCACCCGAGCGAGAGCTGCCGAACGAGGTAGCCGTGGTTTCGGCGATGCACTTCGCCGTCGAGCAAGAGCAATAGCCGCTAACTGACCAGTTGGCCACCGTTGGTGTGGCACAATTGAAAAATGCTACGTTGGATCACCGCAGGGGAGTCACACGGCCCCGAACTAGTCGCCGTTCTTGAGGGTTTGCCCGCAGGAATTCCAGTCACGACCTCGGCTGTGCAGGACGCACTCGCACGTCGTCGACTCGGTTATGGCCGCGGTGCCCGCATGAAGTTTGAGCAAGACGAGGTTTCGCTAAGCGGCGGCGTGCGTCACGGTTTGACCATGGGTGGCCCGGTTGCAATCACGGTTGGCAACACCGAGTGGCCAAAGTGGCAAGACGTGATGTCAGCCGACCCGGTTCCGGCCGAAAAACTCACCGGCGCGCGAGCCGAAGCCCTCACTCGCCCTCGTCCTGGTCACGCCGATTTCACCGGCATGCAAAAATATGGCTTCCTAGATTCACGCCCGGTTCTAGAGCGTGCGAGCGCGCGCGAAACCGCGGCCAGAGTTGCACTTGGCGCAGTTGCTTCGGCTTTCCTTGGCGAACTTGGCATCCAACTGGTAACCCACACCGTTGGCATCGGCCCCGTAATGGCACCGCTTGGTTCGGCATTGCCCAAGCCATCGGATGTCGAAATGCTAGACGAGGACCCGATGCGTTGCTTCGACAAGAACGTCTCGGCCGAGATGGTTGCCGAGGTTGACGCTTGTCACAAGGATGGCGACACCCTTGGCGGCGTAGTCGAAACCCTGGTCTACGGCCTTCCACCTGGCCTTGGCACCTTCGTCCACTGGGATCGCCGTCTTGACTCACAACTGGCGGCTGCGCTGATGGGCATCCAAGCCATCAAGGGAGTCGAAGTTGGCGATGGTTTCGAAACCGCGCGTCGACGTGGCTCGGTGGCTCACGACGAGCTTGAGCGTGACTCAGACGGAATTGTTCGCCGTCTTTCTGGTCGCGCCGGCGGTGTAGAGGGCGGCATGAGCAACGGAGACATCCTGCGAGTTAGAGCTGCGATGAAGCCGATCTCGACAATTCCAAAGGCATTGGCAACGGTTGACGTGGCCACCGGCGAGGCTGCCAAGGCGCACCACCAGCGCTCGGATGTCTGTGCCGTTCCGGCGGCCGGTGTTGTAGCCGAGGCTATGGTGGCACTCGTTATCGCCAACTCGGTTCTCGAGAAGTTCGGTGGTGACTCGGTTGCCGAAACCAAGCGCAACCTGAAGAGCTACCTAGAAAACATCCCGGCAGTTTTAACCTCTTTCGACACACCAAACTAACCCGTGACTAAGTCATCCGAAACTGTAGTGCTGATCGGCCCAATGGGTGTCGGCAAGACGACCATCGGAAAAAAACTGGCCAAGGCCCTCAAGGTGCCGTTCATCGACACCGACAACATCATCACCGAGGAACACGGACCAATTCCGGCAATATTTGAAGAGCGAGGCGAACCCGAATTTCGTCGACTCGAAGAGAAGGCCATGGATAAGGCCATCTCTCAAACCGCGGTGGTGGCAACCGGTGGTGGTGCAGTGCTCAGCTCGCTTACCCGAAGACGCCTCAAGTCGGTAACGGTGATTTATCTATCGACCGATGGCAAGCACATAGCCTCCAGACTCAAGAATGGCAACCGCCCCCTGATTCAAAATGGTGTCGAGGATTGGCGTCGAATCTATGAAGAGCGAAAGCCACTATACAAAGAGGCAGCCGACTTCGAGATCAACACCAGCGGTCAACCGATTAACACCAGCATTCAAGAAATTCTTAAGAAGTTAGGCAAGTAATGTCAGCCACCAAAGTCATCCAGGTCAAGGGAGCAGACCCTTACGACATCACCATCGGCCGCGCACTTCTGGGTGAAGTTGGCAAGGCCCTCGGATCATCGGTAAAGAAGGTCCTGGTGATTCACCCGGTGGGCCTCACTGCCTCGGCAGAGTTGCTCAAAAGCACCCTTGATGAGCAGGGATACGAGGCGATTCTCGCCGGAGTTCCAGACAGCGAAGATGCCAAGCGCGTCGAGGTGGCAGCATTTTGCTGGGGTGTTTTGGGTCAGGCCGACTTCACTCGAAGCGATGCGGTAATCGGTTTCGGTGGTGGTTCAACCACCGACCTTGCCGGATTCGTTGCGGCAACTTGGTTGCGCGGGGTCAAGCTGATTCAGGTGCCAACCACGCTGCTGGCAATGGTTGACGCAGCGATCGGCGGCAAGACCGGCATCAACACCGCCGAAGGCAAGAACCTGGTTGGCTCCTTCTATGCGCCCTCAGCCGTGATCATCGATCTTGACACCCTCGAAACTCTGCCGCAGAACGAGATTCTCGCGGGCTTTGGTGAAGTGGTCAAGTATGGCTTCATTGCCGATGAGCGAATCCTCGAATTGATTGAGGCAGATGTGGCAACCGCCACCAACTCAAAGTCTGAGGTGTTTGCCGAGCTGATTGAGAGATCGGTCGCAATCAAGGCGCGAGTGGTTGGAGAAGACTTCAAAGAGTCGGGGCTCCGAGAGATTTTGAACTACGGCCACACACTGGGTCATGCCATTGAGCTCGCCGAACGCTATAAGTGGCGACACGGAGCCGCGATTTCTATCGGGATGGTCTTCGTTGCCGAGCTAGCCAGACTTGCCGGCAGACTGAGTGACGAGGTGGTCGATCGTCACCGCAGCGTTTTGCAGTTGATCGGCCTCCCGACCGAATACAAAGCCGAGAAATGGGATCAGCTCGTGGCAACCATGCAGCGCGACAAAAAATCTCGTGCCGGAACCCTCAGGTTCGTTGTGCTAGATGCCATTGCTAAGCCGACCATCATGGCGGCTCCGGCGCCTGAACTGCTTCACGCCGCTTACCAAGAGATTGTTGCCGGCTAACGCTAACCTAGAGCCATGCAAAAAGTTCTAGTCCTCAACGGCCCAAACCTGGCACGCCTCGGTTCACGCGAACCAGACATTTATGGCTCGACCAACTATGAAGGACTCGTCTCAGCGGTCACCGACCTGGGTGCCGACCTCGGATTAATCGTTGAGGTTCGTCAAACCGACAGCGAGTCTGAGCTCATCGGCTGGCTGCACGAAGCGGTGGACGGCGGCATCGACGTTGTCTTGAACCCGGCAGCGTTCACTCACTATTCCTATGCCCTCCGCGACGCTGCTGTTCAGGTGACCAAGAGCGGCAAAAAACTTATTGAAGTGCATCTGAGCAACCCGCACACTCGCGAGGAATTCCGCCACAATAGTGTGATTTCGGGAGTTGCCACTGGCGTCATCGCCGGTTTCGGCCTCACGTCATACCTGCTCGCTTTGTCGGCAATCGCCAGCTAGTCGTCTGCCAAATCGGGTCGCTTCGGTTAGACTGTTAGGCGCAGGGATTTCGTCCCGCTATTTTTTTGAAACAAACCCCTAAACACTGAAAAGAGTGAGTGATTGTCATGGCAACTTCAAACGACTTGAAGAACGGCATGGTCCTAAACATCGAAGGTCAGCTTTGGGCTGTCGTCGAGTTTCAGCACGTAAAGCCTGGCAAGGGCGCTGCGTTCGTGCGTTCAAAGCTGAAGAACGTGCTAACCGGCAAGGTTGTCGACAAGACCTTCAACGCAGGCGTGAAGATTGAGACCGCAAACGTTGACAAGCGCAACATGACTTACCTTTACAACGACGGTGAGGGATACGTGTTCATGGATGCCGACACCTTCGACCAGGTCACCCTTTCAGAGGCCACCGTTGGTGACGCCGTGAACTATTTGCTAGAGAATCAGGAAGCCACCGTTGCAATGCACGAGGGCAACCCGATCTATGTCGAGCTTCCAGCCTCAGTAGTTCTTGAAATCACCTACACCGAGCCTGGCCTTCAGGGCGACCGCTCTTCAGGTGGCACCAAGCCAGCGACCGTAGAGACCGGCCTACAGATTCAGGTCCCTCTATTCGTTGACAACGGCACTCGCGTCCGCGTAGACACCCGCACCGGTGACTACCTTGGTCGCGTGACCGACTAATCAGTTGAGCGCAAGAACAAAGGCACGCAAGCGTGCCATCGACGCTGTATTTGCGGCTGACCTTCGCAAGATTTCGCCGCTAACTCTTCTCGATGAGGTGGCAGCCATGACCGCCGATCGTCAAAACCAAGACGAAATCTTTGGTTATGCACGTCAGATCGTAAACGGTGTCATCGAAAACCACGATGAAATTGATGACTTGCTGGACACCTATTCTCAGGGATGGGCTCTAGATCGCATGCCAAACCTCGACCGCGCGATTTTGCGCTGTGCCGTGTGGGAAATCATGCACAACGATGAGGTTCCAGACGCGGTTGCGATCAACGAGGCAGTAGAACAGGCCAAAGAGTTGTCTACCGACGACTCCGGTTCGTTCATCAACGGTCTTTTGTCTAGGATTTCGGCGACCAAGACCGCAAAGTAACCAACGCGGCTGTTAGACTTCTTCAAACATCCTTTAAGACCGTCCAGAGAGGCGGAGAAGGAGGTGGGCGTGCCTGCACGCACCGTCTTGAGCAGCGACGACATCGATCGCGCGGTAACCCGCATTGCTCACGAGATCCTTGAAGCCAACACTGCGCTGCAGAAGAGTGGCACCTCTAACCTCGTAATCCTCGGCATTCCTACACGTGGCGTTTTGCTCGCTGAGCGAATCGCAAAGGTCATCGCACGCAATGAACCGGGCACCGACATCTCTCAACTGCTTGGTCGCCTAGACATCACCATGTATCGCGATGACCTGGCCACGAACCCGACTCGCCCAGTCACCGAAACTATGATTCCGAGCCAGGGGATTGATGACAAGGTAGTGGTTCTCGTTGATGACGTTCTCTTTAGTGGCCGCACCATCCGAGCCGCGCTGGATGCTCTGAACGATTTTGGCAGACCGAGGGCCGTGAAACTTGCCGTGCTGGTCGATAGAGGTCACCGCGAACTCCCGATCAGAGCTGATTTTGTGGGCAAGAACCTGCCAACCGCGCGCGAGGAACGCATTCGCGTGCAACTGACCGAATCAGACTCAGAGAACTCGGTGGTCATCGAATCATGATTAAGTACTTACTATCTGCCGGCGACCTTAGTCGCGAACAGGCGATTGAGATTCTCGACGTAGCCGAGGGAATGGCCGACGTAAACGAGCGCGAGATTAAGAAGCTTCCGACTCTGCGCGGCAAGACAGTCGTGAATCTGTTCTTTGAAGACTCAACTCGAACTCGAATTTCTTTCGAATTGGCTGCTAAGCGCCTTTCGGCTGACGTGATCAATTTTTCGGCCAAGGGTTCGAGCGTCTCCAAGGGCGAGAGCCTCAAAGACACCGCTCAGACCCTAGAGGCCATGGGTGCCGATGCTGTGGTTATTCGCCACCCGGCAAGCGGAGCTGCCAACGTGCTGGCCCACAGCAACTGGATCAATGGTGCGATCGTGAACGCCGGTGACGGCACTCACGAACACCCGACCCAGGCGTTGCTAGACGCGTTCACCATGCGAAAGCGCATCCACGGTGCAAATTCAAAGGGCAAGGCGCTCGAGGGGCTCAAGGTTGCGATTGTCGGAGACGTTCTGCACTCTCGAGTCGCTCGCTCCAACCTTTTGCTCTTGAACACGCTCGGCGCCGAAGTGCACTTCGTCGCGCCACCGACCCTATTGCCAGCAAACCCGAGCAACTGGAAGGCAAAGCTGCACTATTCGCTCGACGAAACCCTTCAGCAGGAAAAACCAGATGTGGTCATGATGCTTCGCGTTCAAGCCGAACGAATGAACGCCTCATATTTCCCATCCGAGCGCGAATACTCGCGAATCTGGGGTTTCAACGCCGACCGACTCAAGACCCTGAAACCATCGGCCTTCCTGATGCACCCGGGGCCGATGAATCGCGGTCTCGAGATTGACGCAATCTCGGCCGATTCACCGCAGTCAACCGTTCTCGAACAGGTAGCCAACGGCGTTTCGGTTCGAATGGCAGTTCTTTATTCACTTCTTTCAGGCGAGAGGGCCGCAGATGTCTAACAGCTTCGTACTCAAGAACGTTTCTATCGGCGACGGCGCCGCAACCGACATCCAGGTTGAGGGCGACAAGATTGTGGCCATTGGTTCGGGTCTGATCGCCGAGGAATCTATCGACTGCACTGGTCTGGTGGCACTTCCCGGTTTCGTCGACCTGCACACCCACCTTCGTGAGCCTGGTTTCGAGCAGAGCGAAACCGTGCTCACCGGCACGCAATCGGCTGCGATGGGTGGCTTTACCGCGGTCCACGCAATGGCAAACACCAGCCCGGTTGCCGACACCGCCGGTGTGGTTGAACAGGTTGCAGCACTGGGGCGTGAAGCGGGCTACGCCGACGTATACCCGATTGGTGCCGTCACCGTTGGGCTCGAAGGCAAGCAGCTGGCCGAACTAGGCGCGATGGCTAACTCAAAGGCTCAGGTTCGCGTTTTCTCTGATGACGGCAAATGCGTTCACGACCCGGTGTTGATGCGACGCGCACTCGAATATGTCAAGGCGTTTGGGGGAGTCATTGCGCAGCACGCGCAAGAGCCTCGCCTGACCGAAGGCGCCCAGATGAACGAGGGAGCGGTCTCGGCCGAACTTGGATTAACCGGTTGGCCAGCCGTTGCCGAGGAGTCAATCATCGCTCGCGATGTCTTGCTTGCCGAACACGTCGGTTCTCGAGTGCACATTTGTCACCTGTCAACCGCTGGTTCGGTAGAGATCGTTCGCTGGGCTAAGGCTCGCGGGATTCAGGTGACCGCCGAAGTCACCCCTCACCACTTGTTGTTGACCGATGAGCTAGTTCGCAGCTATGACGCGGTCTACAAGGTCAACCCGCCGCTGCGCACTCAGGCTGATGTGCTTGCACTGCGCGAGGCACTCATCGATGGCACCATCGACATCATTGCTACCGATCACGCACCACACCCGATTGAGTCGAAGGATTGCGAGTGGAGCGCGGCCGCGTTTGGCATGCTCGGCCTCGAGACCGCAGCGGCAATCGCGCAGGAGGTGCTGATTGACAGCGGCAAATCAAACTGGGCTCGTCTCGCCGAAGTCTTGTCGCTAAACCCGGCAAAGATTGGCGGCGACAACGAGCAGGGCCAGGGAATTTCGGTTGGTTCGATCGCAAACATCGCCCTGATCGACCCAAGCGTTAAGCGCAAGGTGGTAGCCGACACCGCATCCAAGTCGAAGAATTCGCCATACGTCGGGCTTGAACTGCCTGGCAAGGTGGTGCACACCGTTTATCGAGGTTATTTCACCGTTAGAGACGGAAAACTTGCCGAAAAGGGGCGCGACTAATGCAAAAATTCATCGTCGCGGTCATCCTTGGCATCCTTTTCATTTTCTTCGTTATCACCGCGGTTCGCGCCTGGAAAGATCGTGCAACCAAGCAGGAGGCTGATTTCAGTCAACCTCCGATGGCTCTAACCGATGCCGGCGGCCAACTGTTGAAGGTCAAGGCGTTCTATGTTGCGACCACGTATGCCGATAACCACCTCGAGCGAATCCGCGCCTATGGTCTCGGCATCCGAGGTTTGGCTCACGTATTGGTTTTCGAGGGAGGCGTACAGCTGATTCGAAAGGGTGAACGTCCACTAGCGATCAGCAAGCAGAGCATCGAACTGATTTCAACCACCCAGGTGACCATTGATCGAGTGACCGAGTCAAAGGGCATTTTGACCATCGACTGGGTTCAGGACAAAACCAAGTTTTCGACCCACCTGCGCGTGGTCGACCAGAACGATCGAGTGAAGCTAATTGCTGCGCTTGAAAGCATTAGCGACAGAGAGGCAAAATAATGAGCACTGCTCTTCTAGTTCTTGAGGACGGCCGCGTTTTCAAGGGTCAGTCATACGGCGCTGAGGGTAAGACCCTGGGCGAGTTGGTTTTTGCGACCGGAATGACCGGTTACCAAGAGACCCTTACCGACCCTTCATACGCGGGCCAGATCGTGGTTCAGACCGCACCACACATTGGCAACACCGGCGTGAACTCTCGCGATGAAGAATCGACCAAGGTTTGGGTTGCCGGCTATGTCGTGCGCGATCCATCTCGAATCGTGTCAAACTTTCGAGCCGAAAAGTCGCTTCCCGAAGAACTCAAGAAGTTCGGCATCGTTTCAATCTCGGGAATCGACACCCGTGCCCTAACAATCCACCTGCGTTCGGCTGGCTCTATGCGCGCCGGAATCTTCTCGGGCGAGGCAGCCGAGGGCTCGATCGATGAGCTTTTGGCCCAGGTTAAGTCATCGGCACAGATGAAGGGCCTGTCGCTGAGCGACCAGGTGACCACCGATAGCGCCTACACCGTGGCCGCCGAGGGCAACAAGATTGGCAAGGTCGCGATCGTTGACCTTGGCATCAAGCGCTCGACAATCGAGCACATGGCCGCCCGTGGCCTAGAGGTCGAGGTCTTTCCCGCCAAGGTGGATGCGGCGACTCTCATCGCCTCCAACCCGGATGCCGTGTTCTTCTCGAATGGCCCTGGCGACCCTGAGGCATCGGGGCAGCAGGTGCTCGTGCTTCGCGAGATTCTGTCGAAGAAGATTCCATTCTTCGGCATCTGTTTCGGCAACCAGTTGCTCGGCCGTGCCCTTGGCTTTGAAACCTACAAGCTAACCTTCGGTCACCGTGGCATCAACCAGCCGGTCATGGATCGCACCACCGGAAAGGTTGAGGTCACCGCCCACAACCACGGTTTCGCGGTCAAGGTCGAGGGTGGTCCTGAGGTCGACAGCCCAGCCGGTTTCGGCCGCGTGCTAGTCAGCCACGTTTCGCTCAACGACGACGTGGTCGAAGGTCTTCAGTGCCTAGACATCCCAGCCTTCTCAGTGCAGTATCACCCAGAGGCCGCAGCCGGCCCACACGATTCCAACTATCTCTTCGACCGCTTGGTTGAGGTTATCGAGAGCAACAAGGTGGCCAACTAATGCCAAAGCGTTCAGACATCAACAGCGTCCTAGTCATCGGCTCGGGCCCAATCGTCATCGGTCAAGCCTGTGAGTTTGACTATTCGGGAACCCAGGCCTGCCGCGTGCTTCGCGAAGAAGGCATCCGAGTGATCTTGGTCAACTCGAACCCGGCCACCATCATGACCGACCCAGATTTTGCCGACGCAACCTATGTCGAACCAATCACACCGCAGGTGATCGAGGCGATTATTGCCAAGGAGCGCCCGGATGCGATTCTGCCGACCCTCGGAGGCCAGACCGCGCTTAACGCAGCCATGCAGTTGCACGAACTGGGAATCTTGGAGAAATACAACGTCGAGCTAATCGGTGCGAAGGTTGACGCCATCAAGAAGGGTGAAGACCGCGAACTGTTCAAGCAGCTCGTGCTTGGCCTCGGCAATGGCGCTGACGTCGCGAAATCTGTTATCTGCGGCACCTTGGATGAGTGTCTAGCTGCCGTCGAACAACTCGGCTACCCGCTAATGGTCCAGCCGTCATTCACCATGGGTGGCCTCGGTTCTGGCTTCGCCCACGACGAGGAAGAACTTCGCCGAATCTGTGAGGCCGGCTTGCAAGCAAGCCCGGTCACCGAGGTGCTGCTTTCTGAGTCAATTCTCGGCTGGAAGGAATATGAGCTCGAGCTGATGCGCGACACCAAAGACAACTGTGTGGTGGTCTGCTCGATCGAGAACGTTGACCCGGTCGGCGTTCACACCGGTGACTCAATCACCGTAGCACCGGCGCTAACTTTGACCGACCGCGAATTCCAGCACCTGCGCGACATCAGCATCGACGTGATCCGTGCAGTAGGTGTCGACACAGGCGGTTGCAATATTCAGTTTGCCGTCGACCCAACCAACGGTCGTGTTGTCGTCATCGAAATGAACCCGCGCGTTAGCCGTTCGTCGGCGCTTGCCTCGAAGGCAACCGGATTCCCAATTGCGAAGATCGCCGCTAAGTTGGCGATTGGTTACACTCTGGATGAGATTCCGAACGACATCACCCGCGTGACCCCAGCCAGCTTCGAGCCGACCCTCGACTACATCGTCGTGAAGGTTCCTCGCTTTGCCTTTGAGAAGTTCCCGGCCGCCAACGCCACCCTGACCACCACCATGAAGTCGGTTGGTGAGGCGATGGCCATCGGCCGCAACTACACCCAGGCGCTGCAGAAGGCTCTGCGCAGCCTCGAGCGTCGCGGTTCTTCTTTCCACTGGGATGGCGAACCAGGCAATGTTGCCGAGCTACTAGAGGCCATCAAGACCCCGACCGATGGTCGCATCGTTTTGCTTCAGCAGGCACTTCGCGCCGGGGCAACTCCCGAGCAGGTTTTTGAGTCAACCAAGATGGATCCGTGGTTCATCGACCAGATCGTACTGATCAACGAGGTTGCCGCAGCCACCGCGGCGGCCGCACACCTTGACGCCGACGTTATCCGTCACGCCAAGGATCACGGTTTCAGCGACATTCAGATAGCCAACCTTCGAGGCATCAGCGAATCTGAGGTTCGCGGAATCCGCCACGACCTGGGCCTTCGCCCGGTTTTCAAGACCGTCGACACCTGTGCCGGTGAGTTCCCGGCAGAGACCCCGTACCACTACAGCACCTATGAAGAAGAGACCGAGGTTCGACCATCTGATCGCAAGAAGGTAGTGATTCTCGGCTCTGGACCAAACCGAATCGGCCAGGGCGTCGAGTTCGACTACAGCTGTGTTCACGCCTCATTTGCGCTCTCAGACGCCGGTTATGAAACCATCATGATCAACTGCAACCCTGAGACCGTTTCGACCGACTACGACACCTCTGACCGCCTTTACTTCGAACCGCTCACCCTCGAGGATGTGCTCGAAGTGATTCACGCGGAACAGCAGAGCGGCGAACTAGTTGGCGTCGTGGTTCAGCTCGGCGGCCAGACCGCATTGGGTCTAGCCAAGGGCCTGAAGGCAGCCGGTATTCCGATTCTGGGAACCACCCCGGAGGCAATCGACCTTGCCGAAGAGCGCGGTCTGTTCTCGAAGATTCTCGAGGACGGTGACCTGCTGGCTCCACCAAACGGCACGGCACTGACCATGGCCGAAGCCGAGGTTATTGCTGCCCGCATCGGTTACCCGGTGCTGGTTCGCCCGTCATTCGTTCTCGGTGGTCGCGGCATGGAAATCATCTATGACCAGGCCGGCATCCGTGACTACTTCGACCGCATCAAGGATCAGGCAATCGTCGGCCCGGAGCACCCTCTGCTTGTCGACCGCTTCCTTGATTTCGCAATAGAAATCGACATCGACGCACTATTCGACGGCACCGACCTATACGTCGGCGGCGTTATGGAGCACATCGAAGAGGCCGGAATTCACTCTGGCGACTCGAGCTGCACCCTGCCTCCGGTCACCTTGAGTGACTCTCAGATCGCCCGCGTTCGCGAGGCAACACTGAAGATTGCCCAGGGCGTCGGAGTTCGAGGCCTGCTGAATGTTCAATTCGCGTTGGCAGCCGATGTGCTCTATGTGCTCGAGGCAAACCCTCGCGCATCGCGCACCGTGCCATTCGTTTCAAAGGCACTGGGCATCACCTTGGCCAAGGCTGCTTCACTGGTAATGGTGGGCAAGACCATCAAGGAGCTAATTGCCGAAGGTCACCTGCCTGAGAAGGATGGCACCTACATCCCGGCCGGTTCACCGATTTCGGTGAAGGAGGCCGTGCTTCCGTTCAAGCGCTTCGCAACCAAGGATGGCCGCTTCGTCGACTCACTGCTTGGCCCAGAGATGCGCTCGACCGGTGAGGTCATGGGCATCGACGTCGACTTCCCGAAGGCCTTTGCCAAGAGCCAAGCTGCGGCTGGAAGCGCTCTGCCAACCTCGGGCAGCGTCTTCATCTCAGTTGCCGACCGCGACAAGTTGCAGTTGATTCTTCCGGTTCGCCGTCTGTCTCAGCTCGGCTACAAGATTCTGGCAACCAGCGGAACCGCGGCCATACTGGCCCGTCACGGAATCGAGGCGCAGGTCGTGCGCAAGCACACCGACGACCAGAGCGTAGCCGAGGGCCCGACCATCGTTGACCTGATCACCGCGGGTCAGGTCGATGTCGTAGTCAACACCCCATCGGGTTCAAGTGCCCGCAAGGATGGCTACGAGATTCGCGCCGCAACCACCGCCGCCGACAAGGCAATCTTCACCACGATTGCCCAGTTGAGCGCTGCGATTGGTTCGTTCGAAGCGGTCATTGCCGGTCCATTCGATGTTCGTTCGCTGCAGGACCACGCCAAGGATAGGGCGGCCGCTCTTGCCAACTAGTTTCGGTTCAAAGCTCGAGAAGGCTTTCGGTGCCTACGGGCAGCTGTGCGTGGGCATTGACCCGCACGCGGCACTGCTCGCCGAGTGGGGTCTTAGCGACGACGTGGTTGGCCTCCGCGAGTTCGCATTTCGCGCTCTAGACGCGGCAACCGGTCGGGTCGGAATCATCAAGCCCCAGGTGTCTTTTTTCGAGCGCCACGGGTCGAAGGGCTTTGCCGTGCTCGAAGAGCTTGCCCAGCGGGCAACCGAGACAGATCTTCTGGTGATCATGGATGCCAAGCGCGGCGACATCGGCACCACCATGGATGCCTACTTCGACGCCTGGTTGGGCCGAACCGCGCCTTTCGTGTGTGATGCGCTTACCGTTTCGCCATACCTGGGTTTTGACTCGCTGCTGCCGCTGATGAGCGAATGCGCCGAGCGCGGCAAGGGAATGATCGTGCTCTCTGCAACTTCCAACCCCGAGGGAGCGGCACTTCAGAAGGCCTCGACCGGCGGCACCCCCATCGCCAAGCAAATCTGGGATGGCCTTGGCAAAATCAATCAAATCACCGCAGGGGCGGGGGAGAGCCTCGGTTCATTCGGTGCCGTGATTGGTGCGACTCTAAATCTTGCGGGCTTCGGCCTAGGCGAAATTCAAACCGGTTCGAGCGCGGCGGCAACGCCGATCCTTGCCCCGGGTTTCGGAGCCCAGGGTGCCGAACTCGGCGATGTGACCAGGCTCTTTGGCGCCGGCGCTAAGCAGGTGATCGCTTCGGTTTCAAGAAGTGTTCTGCGTGCCGGTGCCAGCGGCATGCCAAAGGCAATCGAGGCCGCGAACATCGAGCTCGCTTCGGCGCTGTCCGCCTAGATTCTGCGAGACTGTGACTATGACCAATCAACTGATCGTGCTGGCCGGTCCGACTGCCGTCGGTAAAGGCACGGTGGTCAAGCACATCCTTGAGCACTATCCGAACGTTCACCTCTCGGTTTCGGCAACGACCCGTTCACCGCGACCGGGTGAAATCGAAGGTCAGAGCTACTATTTTCTGACCCACGAAGAATTTGACCGAATGATTGCCGATGGCGACATGCTCGAATACGCAACGGTTCACGGTCAGAATAAATACGGAACACCGAAGCAGCCGGTCTTGGCGGCACTCGCGGCCGGCAAACAGGTGATCCTCGAGATCGACATTCAAGGTGCTCGCCAGGTCAAAAAGAGCCTGCCGGAAGCCAAACTGGTCTTCATTGCACCGCCTAGCTGGGATGAACTCGTGCGCCGCCTACAGGGTCGAGGCACGGAAAGCCTTGAAGAACAGCAGCGCAGGCTCGAAACCGCGAAGCAAGAGCTTGCCGCACAGAGCGAATTCGATTACGTGGTTATCAACGATGAAGTGGCTAGATGTGCCTCTGAAGTCGTAGACTTGATGCAGGCCTAAAAACCGTTCCGGTTTGCCAGCAAAGCTTGCTTATTGGCCGCAATCTCTAACGAAAGTTGAATCATGTCTGAAAAGCTTGAAGGTATCGTTTCTCCAGCGATCGACAACCTAATGACCCACGTTGGCTCAAAGTATGAGCTAGTAATCTTCGCATCGAAGCGTGCGCGTCAGATCAACGACTACTACTCGGCACTTCACGAGGGTTCGCTTTTCAACAACGTTGGCCCATTGGTTGACGCAACCGTAGACGAAAAGCCACTGACCATCGCGATGCACGAGATCGACCAGAACAAGCTCGAGAAGCACGCCGCCGAGTAAATCGGCCATTCTCTTTTAGAGACCAAATGCGCGTAATCCTTGGCGTTACCGGTGGCATTGCCGCCTATAAGGCCACGGGCATTATCCGTTTGCTGACCGAGGCCGGTCACGACGTCAAAGTAATCCCTACCGCAAACGCCTTGCGATTTATTGGCGCGACCACGCTCGAGGCCCTTTCACACAACTCGGTAGACCCCGACCTTTACACCGATGTCGAATCGGTGAAGCACGTCGAACTAGGGCAGAGCGCCGATCTGATCATCGTCGCCCCCGCCACCGCAGCCTTCTTGGCTCGTTTGGCCACCGGTCTTGCCGATGATTTGCTCATGAACACCATCCTGGCAACCAAGGCCCCGATTCTGGTTGCTCCGGCGATGCACACCGAGATGTGGCAAAACCCGGCGACCGCGGCCAATGTGGCAACCCTTCGCGGGCGTGGACTAGAGATTATCAACCCGGCCACTGGCAGACTCACCGGTGCCGACAGCGGCCCGGGTCGCCTTCCCGAGCCCGAGGAAATTGTCGCGGCGGCGTTGAAGTTGGTTGCCGCTCAAGACCTAGCCGGCAAGCGAATATTGGTTACCGCCGGGGGCACTCAAGAGCCAATTGATCCGGTTCGTTTCCTCGGCAACCATTCCAGCGGAAAACAGGGGATTGCTCTGGCTAGCGAAGCGACGAAGCGCGGAGCCGTCGTGACCCTGATCGCGGCAAATATTTCGGAGCCGATTCCGCACCTGCACAAGTTGGTTCGCGTGTCCACCGCGGCCGAGTTAGAAGCGGTCGTGACCTCGGAACTACCTTCGGCCGATGCGGTCATCATGACGGCGGCGGTTGCAGATTTCAGAGTCGAAGCAGCTTCGCCGATCAAACTCAAACGAAGTGAACTCGGCGACGAAATTGATTTGAAGCTGATTGCGAACCCGGATATTCTCGCGGGCGTGGTTGCCAGTGTTAGCGGCGAGAACCTTCCGATTCTCACGGTTGGTTTTGCCGCAGAAACTGCCTCCAGCCAAAACGATTTGCAACGCCTTGCCGAGGTTAAGCTCGAAGCCAAGGGTTGCGACATCCTGGTTGCCAATAACGTTAGCCAAGGCGCCGTGTTTGGTTCTGATCAAAATTCCGTTTTGGTGCTTACCAAGACCGGAAACGTTACCGCGCGTGACGGCTCTAAACTAGCAATCGCCAATCACATCCTTGATGTTCTAGGTCAAGAGATATGATTGATGGATGAGCGAGCTAAGACTTTTCACTTCTGAATCTGTAACCGAGGGTCACCCAGACAAGATCTGTGACCAGATTTCGGATGCGATTCTTGACGCGATGCTCGAACAAGACCCGAACTCGCGAGTCGCAGTTGAGACGATGGTGACCACCGGCCTCGTTCACGTAGCCGGCGAAGTTACCACGGGAGGCTACGTCGAAATTCCTCGCCTGGTTCGTGAAAAGGTGCAGGAAATCGGCTACACCAGCTCAGACATCGGCTTCGACGGTGCAAGCTGCGGAGTCTCAATTTCTATCGGGCAGCAGTCGCCAGACATCGCGCAGGGAGTGGACACCGGCTTCGAAACCCGCGAGGGTGGTTCGGCAGATCGCTTCGATTCACAGGGCGCCGGCGACCAGGGAATCATGTTTGGCTATGCCACTAATGAAACCAAGACGCTGATGCCGACCGCGATTCACATTTCGCACCGACTTTCAGAGCGTCTTGCCGCGGTTCGCAAGAGCGGCGAGGTTTCGTTCCTTCGCCCAGATGGCAAGACTCAGGTGACCGTTGGCTATGAGGGAACGACTCCAAAGAGCATCGAGGCAGTGGTTCTGTCTACTCAGCACAATCCCGGTGTCAGCCACTCAGACATCGTCGATGCGATGCTCGAAAACGTAATCAACCCGGTGCTTGAGCAGACCGGCCTGGATTTCTCGGATGTGAAACTTTTCATTAACCCAACCGGAACCTTCGTGGTCGGTGGGCCGATGGGTGACGCCGGTCTGACCGGCCGAAAGATCATCGTCGACACCTACGGTGGCGCAAGCCGTCACGGTGGCGGTGCGTTCTCTGGCAAGGACCCATCCAAGGTAGACCGATCGGCGGCTTATGCGCTTCGTCACGTAGCCAAGAACGTGGTTGCCGCCGGTCTTGCCGATCGAGTCGAGGTTCAGGTAGCTTATGCCATTGGTGTTGCACGCCCAGTTGGTCTCTATGTCGAAACCTTCGGCACCGGCAAGGTGGCCGATGAGGCAATCGTCGCCGCGATCAACGAGGTGTTTGATCTTAGACCTAAGGCGATCATCGAGAGCCTTCAGCTGCTTCGCCCGATCTATTCCAAGACCGCGGCCTATGGGCACTTCGGCCGCGAACTTCCGGAATTCACCTGGGAAGCCTTGGATCGCGCCGAAGCATTGCGCTCGGCAGTAAACGCCTAGGCAGAATCTTGACGGGCTTTGGTGTCGCCAGAGTCGCTATCGACTCACCGCTTCCGCAACTCGATCGACTCTTCGACTATGAGATCGATGAAAAGCTTCGCGACTCGATCACCATCGGCTCTAGGGTCAGGGTTCCATTCGGTCGCTCGAATTCGCTCACGGATGGTTTCGTTGTCGAACTCATTGAGAAATCAGATTTTGTTGGCAAACTCGCCAGGCTCGAAGAGTTGGTTTCAACGGTTCCAGTGCTCACTCCAGAGATCTATGCGCTCTGTCGCGCAATAGCCGACCGACAGGCGGTGACGATCTCGGATGTGTTGAAACTCGCAATTCCGACTAGATCGGTCGCAGTAGAAAAGAAGTGGCTTTCGGCCCAGGCCGAACTGCTCGCGATTGCTGAGTCGACATCTTCTCAATCAACGACAACCCCCAAGGCAGCCGAAGCAGACTCGGCAGCAACACCTTCAAGGTCTTTTGCCTTCATCGAGCCGCGAACAAATCAGCACGGTGCCATTTGGGTTCAACAGTTGGCCGCCCGGGCCAAGGCCAATCTCGAGGCCGGAGAATCGACGGTTCTAGTTGTTCCCGATTATCGAGATCAGGCTGTCTTGCTCAAGGAACTGAAAGCTCAGGCTGTTGGCGCTTGGGTGGTCGACTACAGCTCGACTCAAACCAACTCTTTGCGATACGCGGCATTTCTTAGGTGTCTCTCTGCTGAGCCGGTAATCGTGGTGGGCAGTCGTGCCGCACTGTATGCGCCGGTGGTAAGACTGGGCGAAATCATCGTCTGGGATGACGGTGATGCCAATCTTCAGGAACCGACCTCGCCTTACACCCACGCCCGTGACGTTGCTTTGATTCGTCAGAGCCTCACCGGAAGCCGCTTGCTTTTCGCGGCCCACGCCAGATCTTGCGAGTCCGAACGCCTTGTTGAAATCGGCTACCTAACCGATATTTCTGTTCCTTTCGCGGTTCCAAAATTGGCTATTTCCGAGACCAGCGCTCGAGTCGACACCCTCGCTTGGCAGGCTATCAGGCGGGCACTCGAACAGGGCGAATCGGTGCTCGTGCAGGTTGCCTCGAGGGGCCAATCGGTTTCGGCCTACTGTTCTGGATGCGGCGATCGAGCGAAATGTTCGACCTGCGCCGGACCGCTCTGGATTGACTCTCAAAATCAGCCACGCTGCCGCTGGTGCAACGCCCACAATCTCGGTTTCAACTGCTCGGCGTGCGGAACCCGCACGCTAAAGCAGGGGCGAGCCGGGGCCGCCAGAACCTCAGCGGAATTTGGTAAGGCATTTCCCGGCACCAAAATCGTGGAATCGAACGGCGACAACCGACTCGAATCGTTGACAGCCGGAAAGCAAATCGTGGTGTCGACTCCGGGAGCAGAACCGAGAGTCGATGGGGGCTATGGCGCGGTGGTGCTGCTCGACTGCAACGAACTCTTATCTAGAGATAATCTGAGGGCCAGCGAGGATGCGGTTCGCATTTGGTCCAATGCCATCGCGTTGATGAAATCAGGGGGATTGGCCGTTGCAGTCGGACTTCAGGGTTTCATCGGTCAAAAACTCGCCCTATGGGCTCAGGCGGATATCTCAAAGCATGAATACCTGTCCCGTGCAGAACTAAGGTTTCCACCATTCATCAGAATGGCTTCTCTGTCTGGCGAACGCGAGTTGCTGGGCAAGGTTCTCGAGGCTCTCCCTGCAGACCTAGAGATTCTCGGGCCGATGCCCGACAACTCAAAGAATTCGTCCTCGGATGACTGGCGGGCATTGATTCGCTATGAATATTCCAAAGGCCAATCGCTGGCCGCGACGCTCAAGGCTCAGGTCTTGCTGGCTACCGCTGGCTCGAAGCGAGTTAGCGCCAAATCGGGCCGAGCACAGCGTCCGATCCAAATCAAAATGGACACAGTAATCTAGACCCTTGAAAGGTTTGGTTGGTTTTTGAAAATAGTATTCGCCGGAACGCCCGCTAACGCGGCGCAGACCTTGCGAGCACTTGCCAACTCGGCCTTCGAGGTCGCCGCAGTGCTCACCCGCACCGATGCACCGGTCGGTCGAAAGCGCATGCTAACCCCATCGGCCGTGGCTCAGGAGGCCGAGCTTCTAGGGTTGCCGATCATCAAGGCGAACAAAATTGACGAGACTGTGCGCGGGCAAATCCGTGCCACCGGCGCCGAACTTGGAATCATCGTGGCTTATGGCGCTTTGCTCGACCAAGACGCCCTCGACTGTCTTAGCAAGGGCTGGGTCAATTTGCACTTCAGCCTCTTGCCGAAGTGGCGAGGAGCGGCACCGGTGCAGCGCGCAATCATGGCGGGCGACCGCGAGACCGGAGTCACGCTCTTTCAACTGGACCGCGGCATGGATACCGGGCCCGTGCACCTTCAGATTCCAACTGTTATCGAACCGGGGGAGACCACGGCCGATTTGCTTCCTCGCCTGACTCAGCTTGGAATTTCGGGCCTGGCCGAACTGCTGCCTAGAATCGCAGCTGATTTGGCCGTCGCAACCCCCCAGGACGCCAATCTTCTGGCGACCTTGCCAACGGCCGACAAACTAACCCGAGATGACGCCCGCATCGACTGGCGAAGAAACGCCGTGGAGCTAGAGAACCAAATTCGCGGGCTCAACCCAGAACCGATGGCATGGACCACCCTCGAATCAGAGGCATTCAGGGTCATTGAGGCCAGAGCCCTGGGCGCAACCGATTGGCAAACTCTCGCCGGTGAAGCCAGTGAGCCCGGGATGCTGAGCGTTAGTGCCGACAAAGTTTTGGTCTGCTGCGGCCAGGGTTCGCTGCTAGAGCTCAAGACCGTTCAACCCGCTGGCAAGAAGCCGATGCCGGCAGGTGACTGGGCTCGTGGACTCGCAGCCAGCAAGAAAGTTGTTTATGTATAACAAGAAGACCACCGCGCGAACCATCGCCCTAGACCTGCTTCGCGCCGTTGAACTCAACGATGCCTATGCCAACCTGCTTCTGCCAAAGCTCTTGGCCAACTCCAAGCTTGACTCAAGAGACACCGGCTTCGCACAGGAGATGGCCTTCGGCACACTTCGCTGGCAGCTGTTTTATGATCGCGTCATCGAAGAGTGCGCCCAGCGTTACAGCGATGAGATTGATATCGAAGCGCTGATTGTGTTGCGCCTGGGAGCCCACCAGATTCTTGGAATGCGGGTTCCGTCACATGCTGCGCTGAGCGAAACCGTGAACCTCACCAAGGGCCACCTGAGTCGTGGCGCCGAGGGGTTCGTGAACGGTGTTTTACGTCGAGTTTCAGAGCGCACCAGGGATGAGTGGGAAGACATCGTACTCAGCCACATAAAAGACCCCTACGAGCGTCTCGCGGTTGAGTTTTCACACCCTATCTGGGTGGTCAGGGCACTCGAGCAGGCACTCAGAGTCGACGGGCGCAAGGAATCGCTGCGAGACCTCTTGCTCGCCGATAACATCGCACCGCTGGTCAGCCTCGTCGCGCTTCCCGGCCTAGCAACCAAAAGGGATTTTGAGGATCTCGAGGTGGGTCCGGCGAGCCCAATTGGAGCGATGCTGGACGGCGGAGACCCGAACCAACTGGTTGCCTTCCGCGAGGGGCGCATCCGAGTTCAAGACCAGGGGTCGCAATTGGCGGCTCTAGCTCTGGTTGATGCGGCACCGATAAAAGCCGGAGAAATTTGGCTGGATATGTGCGCCGGCCCGGGCGGAAAGGCTGCTCTAATGGCCGCCGAGGCCAAGATCAACAACATTCAATTCATCGCCAACGAGCTTCAACCGCATCGCGCCAAGCTTGTTCAGCAGGCTCTGGAGACGATCGATCGGCACATCAAGGTGACAGTGGAGGATGGTCGAGGCATCGGCGCCGCCACCCCGCAAAAATTCGATCGCATTCTGCTCGACGCGCCTTGCACGGGCCTGGGTGCACTTCGTCGCAGACCAGAAGCGCGTTGGCGCAAGCAACAGAGTGATGTTGCCGAACTTGCGAATCTTCAGCAAGAGCTTCTTGCCAGCGCTTGGGCCGCTTTGAAGCCGGGCGGAATCCTGGCCTATGTGACCTGTTCACCACACCAGGGCGAGACCACGGCGATCATCGACTGGGGTCAGAAAAAGCTGGGAGATTCCTTCCAGCTAATCGACACCAATGCGGTGCTTGCCGAAATCAACCCTCACCTTCACCTAAATCGAAACCGAAAGACCGCCCAGCTTTGGCCAGATCTGAATCAAACCGATGCCATGTTCATCGCATTGATTCAAAAGGCCGAGTAGGTAGGCTGAAAACATGTCTGCACGCATAAACCCGAGCATCCTTTCTGCCGATTTCGTGAACTTCGAGCGTGACTTCGGAACGATTTCGAACAGCGATCTGATTCACGTCGATGTCATGGATAACAATTTCGTTCCTAACCTGACCTTTGGCTTGCCGATGGTTGCGCGCATGCAAGAGATCACACCGAAACCGCTCGATATCCACCTGATGATTGCCAACGTCGATAAGTGGGCTCCGGGTTACGCCGAGACAGGAGCTTATTCGGTGACCTTCCATGCCGAGGCTTCGGAGAATCCGGTGGCACTTGCCAGGGCGCTTCGGGCAATCGGCGCGCGAGCCGGGGTGGCGATCAAGCCGGGGACAGATGTCGAACCATTCTTGGATGTGCTTCAAGAGTTCGATCAACTGCTCGTGATGACTGTCGAACCGGGTTTCGGCGGACAGAGTCTCATAGAAGAAACCCTGCAGAAAGTTTCTAAGGCACGCAGGCGAATTGATTCCGAGAAATTGGACATTTGGCTTCAGGTTGACGGCGGAATCGATGAATCGAACATCGCCCGAGTTGCAGAACTCGGCGCCGACACATTCGTTGCCGGCAGTGCCGTCTTCAAGGCAGAAGACCGAGCAAAGCAGATCGAAAACCTTAGACATCTAGCTAATTCGGGCATTAAACACCGCCACTAAGCCCGATTTCACAGGGTAACCTAGAGGTATGAAGTCGTTTGATCAGCTTTTCGCAGAAATTAGCGAAAAGGCAGCCTCCCGCCCGGCCGGTTCAGAAACCGTGAAGTGGCTAGATGCTGGCGTGCACACCATCGGCAAAAAGGTCGTCGAAGAGGCCGCCGAGGTATGGATGGCTGCCGAGCATGAGGGCAACGAGCGCACCGCCGAAGAGATTTCTCAGCTGATCTATCATCTCCAGGTCATGATGGCCGCCAAGGGCATCTCGCTTCAAGACCTCGAAAAATTCTTCTAAAACTTTTTACCTCAGAAAGAGACGACATTGCTTAGAGTTGCCGTCCCAAACAAGGGCATCCTTTCAGAATCAGCCATCGCGATGTTGAAAGAGGCCGGTTACACCGTTCGCCGCGACCCAAAGGATTTGCATGTGGTCGATCAGACCCACGGCATCGAATTCTTCTATCTACGCCCACGCGACATTGCAACCTATGTTGGTTCGGGCTCTCTCGATGTGGGCTTTACCGGCCTAGACCTGCTTCTCGACAGCCGCTCGAAGGCCGAGAGTGTTGCCGATCTTGGCTTCGGAGGGTCTACCTTCCGCTTCGCCGGACCGGTGGGCGCATTCAAGAGCCTTCAGGACCTCGCCGGCAAGCGAGTCGCCACCGCCTACCCACACCTGGTTGAAGACTTTCTCAAGGCCGAGGGGGTTGAGGTTGAGCTGGTTCAGCTCGACGGAGCAGTCGAAGTCGCAGTGCGACTTGGCGTGGCCGATGCGGTTGCCGACGTTGTCTCAACCGGAAATACCCTTCGCCAGGCGGGGCTGGAGATCTTCGGCCCGATCATCCTCGAAAGCTCAGCGCAACTAATCGTCGCCCCGAACCGCAAGGCAGATCACATGCAGCTGTTACGTCGCATGCAAGGCGTGCTGGTCGCTCGAGAATACGTCATCTTCGACTATGACTGCCCAGCGGAGCTCGTCGCCCAGGCCTCGGCTATCACCCCGGGAATCGAGTCGCCGACGATTTCGCCAATGCGAGACACCGATTGGGTTGCCGTTCGCTCGCTGGTCAAGGCCGACGAAATCAACGCGAAGATGGATGAACTCTATGAGCTCGGCGCTCGGGCGATCCTAGTTAGCGCCATTCACGCCGCGAGAATCTAGTGGCTCTTTCGATTCGTGTCATTCCATGTCTCGACGTAGCCGAAGGTCGAGTGGTCAAGGGCGTAAATTTCCTAAACCTTCGCGATGCGGGTGATCCGATCGAACTTGCGGCCAAGTATTACGCCGATGGCGCGGATGAACTTACCTTCCTCGACGTTCACGCAACCGTAGACAATCGTTCAACCATGTATGACCTCGTGACCGCGTGTGCAGAGCAGATTTTCATTCCGTTGACGGTCGGTGGCGGCATCCGTGAGGTGGAGGACGTGGCGAAACTTCTCGGTGCCGGGGCCGACAAAATTAGCGTGGGCTCAGCGGGAATCAGCAATCCAAAATTGCTAAACGACATCGCGAATCGATTCGGCAATCAGGTGTTGGTGATTTCACTTGACCTAAAGCGTTCGCCGAAGACCGAATCGGGCTATGTAGTCACCACGCACGGTGGTCGAAACGAGACCGACCTCGATGCCCTCGCCTGGGTGAAGCAAACCATCGAGCTTGGCGCAGGCGAACTGCTGGTCAATAGCATCGATGCAGATGGCACCCGAAATGGCTTCGACCAGGAAATGCTCAGGGATATTCGTGAGATCGCAATGATTCCGGTGATCGCATCCGGCGGAGCTGGCAAAGCGGCCGATTTTCCGGTCGCTGCGGCAGCCGGCGCCGACGCAATTCTGGCCGCCTCGATTTTTCACGAGGGTTCGGTCTCAATCCAAGAAGCCAAGGCAGCGCTCAGGGCCGCCGGTTACGAAACGAGATAGCTATGCCGTTTGATAAATCAGCAATTGCCAATCTGACCTATAACGAGCTCGGTCTGATTCCTGCGATCGTTCAAAGCGCCAACACCGGGCGAGTGCTCATGATGGCCTGGATGAATCACGAATCACTGCTTCAAACTCTCGAGATTGGTGAGACCGTCTTCTTCTCGCGCTCGCGTCAAGAGCTGTGGCACAAGGGTGCAACCTCGGGGAACACTCAGAAGGTCGTCTCGATAGAAGCCGATTGCGATGCCGACACGCTTCTGATTAAGGTTCTTGAAAATGGTCCGGCTTGCCACACTGATGCCGAATCATGCTTCGACGTGAGCACCCTATACATTTCCTCTGAGTTCGAGGCAGATCAATCGGAAACCGGGGCTGAGGATGCCTAAGGTTCAAGTCACGCTTCAGCAGGTTCGCGATCTGGCCACCAAGCACAGGGTGGTTCCCGTGATCGAGACCCTGTTTTCGACCACCGAAACTCCGCTATCGATCTTTGAAAAACTTGCCTCAGATAAGAAGGGCAGCTTTCTACTTGAGTCTGCTGAACAGGGCGTCTGGGCGCGCTATAGCTTCGTCGGAGTAAATAACCGCGGTTCACTTCTGCAGTCTGAGGACGGTTCGGTGACCTGGAAGTCGGATGCGGGGCTTAGCCCACTTCCGAGCCAGTCAGAAACCCTGGCTGAAACCGCGCTGGGTGCGGTAAACCAGATTCAACAGGCCTGGACCTCAGAGCCATTGCCGGGGGTTCCACCGCTCACTAGCGGCTTGGTCGGCCTCTTGGCCTGGGATGTGATTCGTGAAATTGAAAAGCTTGGTGAGGCACCGACCAAGGACTTCCCGAGCCCGACAGCAGCGATGGTCATGTTTCAAGACCTCGTGATCATGGATCACCACACCAGCAGCATTCTCTTGGTTTCGAACATATTCGTTGAAAATGGCGTGGATTTGAATGCCGCCTATGAAGACGCATTGATTCGCATTGACCTGATGCGTCAGCAGCTTTTCAAGCCATCACAGGTTCTCTTGGCTGACGTGGATTTGACCACCAAGGCCAACACCAAGAGTGCGGTTTCTGAGGCCGCCTTCATCGAGACCGTTGAGAAATCGAAGCACTATGTTCGCATCGGTGATGTCTTTCAGGTGGTGCTTTCTCAGCGATTCGACCACGAAATCAGCGCCTCGCCGCTAGATGTTTATCGAGTGCTCAGGGCACTAAACCCGAGCCCATACATGTATCTGTTGAACTTTGCCGATGAACACGGTGACTATTCGGTGGTCGGGTCGTCGCCCGAGGCACTGGTCACCGTAAACGGTAAGAATGCGGTTATGCACCCGATTGCCGGTTCTCGACCTCGTGGGCTTGGGCTAGAGCAAGACGAAGAATTTGCCGACAGCCTGCTCGCCGACAACAAGGAAAAGGCCGAGCACCTGATGCTGGTTGACCTCGCTCGCAACGACCTGCTCAAGGTTTGCCTACCAAGCTCGGTGAACGTGACCGAGTTCATGAAGATTCATCGATTCAGCCACATCATGCACCTGGTCTCAACCGTCGAGGGTGAGATTCGCGAAGGGCAGACGCCGATCGATGTTTTCAAGGCTACGTTCCCTGCGGGCACTCTGTCTGGCGCGCCTAAGCCGCGCGCGCTTGAAATCATTGACGAGCTTGAAACATCGAATCGTGGGATTTTCGGGGGAGTCGTTGGCTACTTCGATTTCGCGGGCAATGCCGACGTCGCGATCGCGATTCGCACCGCATTCATCAGAGATGGCCAGGCGCACGTTCAGGCCGGTGCGGGCATTGTTCTAGACTCGGTGCCGGCATCCGAGCATGCCGAAACCATCGCCAAGGCAGGTGCTCCGATGAGGGCCGTGGTTGCGGCCAATCACATGGTGCGGAGAACAAATGACTAAGGGCCGCCTGCTTACCCTCTGGATCGCTCTGGCTATCCTGGCCTACATCTTTGCGAGCCAGGATTGGTACACCCTCTCGATGGCGCCCAATGGCGACCTCGTGAAGCTGGCAACCTATGACGGATTGACCGCCTATGGCAACCTTTCGCCGGTGCTGATGTTGAACTTCGCGGCCATCCTCGCGGTTGCGTTTTTGGGCAGCCTTGGCAGAAAAATCACACTCGTGATGATTGCCCTAGCAAACCTTGCGTCGCTTTACTTGGCGACAATCCGGGTGATCGCCAAAGACATCTCGGGGTTAGCCAAGCAGGTCGAGCAGATGACCGGTATTGCCGCTGCGCACGGGGTCAAGGACCTTACGGTGCAAACTCAGTCGGCTCCGTTCGGTTTCTTGGTGAGCTTGGGGCTTCTGGTGGTCATTACCGTCTTCATTTTGCTCGTCGAAAAACGCTGGCCGAAGCGCGAGTCGCGAACCGAACGAGCCAACCAATTGGGCAAGCCAAACGAACCGAAAGACGCGATTGGGATTTGGGATTCCCAGCGTCGATAGTTCGAACTCGCTTGATAAGATTTAGTTAGATTTCTAGAAAGGCAATCATGTCGGACAAAGCAAACCTTCCAGTAGGCGACCCAGGTCACGGAGACTCAGTGGCTTCTTGGGCTGCTGTCATCACCATCATGGTTGCCTTTGCTGCTGGAACCTTGGCATTTTGGTTTGACCAGCCGGTTCTGGTCTGGGCCTCTGCCGGTTTGGCCGTTGTTGGCCTAGTCGTCGGCTTCGTGCTTAAGGGTGCCGGTTACGGCGTTAACGGCTCCAAGAGCAAGCACTAGTGCTAGACGAACTCTTCGCGGGTTCAATTGCAGATGCCCTTAGTCGTCGCGAATTAGCGCCGATTGATAAGGTCGAACGAGTTGCACTCGCGCAGACCCCGGCTCTCGACGCAATCGAATTTCTTGCGCCTTCTGCTCAAATCAAGATTCTCGCCGAGGTCAAGCGAGCCAGCCCGAGTCGCGGTCAGATGGCCGAAATTCCAGACCCGGCTGCTCTCGCAAAAATCTATGCAGAAAATGGCGCATCGGCGATCTCGGTGCTCACCGAGGAACGCAAATTCAAGGGCTCGCTCGAAGATCTAATTTCGGTTCGCGCCAAGGTTCAGGTGCCTCTTCTGCGCAAGGATTTCATTGCGAACGAATATCAGATTCTCGAAGCCCGCGCAGCCGGCGCCGACATAATCCTGCTAATCGTTGCCGGTTTAGCTCAAAAAGACATCGAGCGCCTAAAGCTCTTCACCGAGCAACTGGGAATGACCGCGTTTGTTGAAACCCACAGCGAGGACGAGCTCAAGCGCGCTCTAGATCTAGACACCAGACTGGTGGGAATCAATGCCAGAGATCTTTCGACATTTGAGACAGATCGAAACCTGTTTGGCAAACTCGTTCACTTGATTCCGAGTCAGGTGATCAAAGTCGCCGAATCGGCCGTTCGAAATGCCGAGGATGTTGCTCACTATCGTGCCGCTGGGGCGGATGTCGCCTTAGTCGGCGAGGCCTTGGTCACCAATGACCCGGCCGCCATGCTTCAGTCTTTCTTAGCCGCCGGCAAGTCTTAGGATATTCACATGTCAGAACAAAACCTCCGCAGCCACGTTGGGCCTTATTTCGGCGAGTTTGGCGGCCGTTTTGTTCCTGAGTCGCTGATCGCCGCCTTAGATGAGCTTGAGGCCACCTACAACACCGCAAAAGCCGACCCGACTTTTGCCGCCGAGTTGGCAGAACTTCACCGAACCTACACCGGTCGACCATCGATCATCACCGAGGCAAAGCGTTTCGCCGAGCACTGCGGCAACGACATCCGGGTTTTCCTAAAGCGCGAAGACCTAAACCACACCGGTTCCCACAAGATCAACAACGTGATCGGTCAGGCCCTGCTCACCAAGCGCATGGGCAAGACCCGCATCATCGCCGAGACAGGCGCGGGTCAACACGGAGTCGCCTCGGCAACCGCGGCCGCCCTGTTTGGCCTCGAGTGCGTGGTCTATATGGGCGAGGTCGACACCGAGCGCCAAGCGCTGAACGTTGCCCGCATGAAGCTTCTCGGGGCAGAAGTGATTCCGGTCACCACCGGCAGCCGAACCCTCAAGGATGCGATCAATGAGGCGCTGCGCGACTGGGTTGCCAACGTCGAAAACACCCACTATTTGCTTGGCACCGTTGCCGGCCCACACCCTTTCCCAACCATGGTTCGCGACTTCCACAGCGTGATCGGCACCGAGGCGCGTCAGCAGATGCTGGACGAGTTCGGATTCCTTCCAACCGCCTTGGCCGCCTGCGTTGGTGGCGGTTCAAATGCCATCGGCTTGTTCCACGCCTTCCTAGACGATGAAGACGTTCAAATGTTCGGCTATGAGGCCGCCGGTGACGGCATGGATACCCCACGCCACGCTGCGACGCTCAACTTCGGACGCCCGGGCGTCTTGCATGGCGCAAGAAGCTACATGCTGCAGGACGAGGATGGCCAAACCATGGAAAGCCATTCAATTTCTGCCGGACTCGACTATCCAGGAGTCGGCCCAGAGCACTCCTGGCTCAAGGACCTCGGTCGCGTCGAATACCGGGGTATCTCAGACTTCGAGGCCATGGAGGCCCTGCGTTTGCTTAGCCGCACCGAGGGAATCATCCCGGCGATTGAAACCGCCCACGCACTTGCCGGCGTGATCAAACTTGGCAAGGAACTGCCGGCAGGCTCATCGGTTTTGGTGAACCTAAGCGGTCGCGGAGACAAAGACATGGAAACCGCCGGAAAGTATTTCGGGCTCCTAGACGCAGCCAAGGACGGTCAATAGTGAGCAGCAAAACCTCAGCAGTTTTGAAGGCCAACAAAGAGGCCGGCAACGGAAACCTGATTGGCTACTTCCCAGCCGGATACCCGACTCTAGAGAAGTCAATCGAAGCCTCGATCGCGATGTGCGAAAACGGCGTCGACGTGCTTGAACTCGGCGTGCCTTACAGCGACCCGGTTATGGATGGCATTGTCATCCAGGAGGCCACGCAAGAGGCACTCGAAAATGGTTTCAAGCTAAAGCAGACCTTCGATGCCGTGCGAGCAATCACCGCCAAGGTTGACACCCCGGTGCTCGTCATGACCTATTGGAACCCGGTGATTCAGTATGGCATCGAGAACTTCGCCCGCGACCTAGCCGAAGCCGGGGGAGCAGGGTTGATCACCCCAGACCTGATTCCAGATGAGGCCAAAGAATGGCTAGAGATTTCTGACAAGTATGACCTCGACCGGGTTTTTCTTGGCACCCCGAGCTCGTCACCAGAGCGCATGAAGACCGCGTGCGATTTGAGCCGCGGCTTCGTCTATGCAGTTTCAACCATGGGCATCACCGGGGCGCGAGCCGAGGTTGACGCCAACGCCCGCAAGGTTGTTGCCAAGGTTCGCGAGGCTTCATCCACCGCCAATACCGCGGTTGGCATCGGAATTTCGACCGCAGACCAGGTTGTCGAGGTAAATTCATACTCGGATGGAGCCATCGTCGGCTCAGCATTCGTGCGCGCTTTCGCCGAGGGCGGGGTCGAAGCGCTGGCCGCCAAGACCCAAGAACTCTCGGCAAGACTCAAGAAGTAATCATCAGGAGCCCAAGTTGAACAACATCATTTCGAGCATTCCAAGCCCGACCGTTAGCTATTTTGACCTTGGCCCGTTTCGCATTCACTTCTATGCGCTTTTCATCCTGGCAGGCATCGTATTGGCGATTTGGCTTGCCAACCGCCGACTAAACCAGCGCGGTGGAGAAAGCGGTGTCGCAATCGACATAGCACTTTGGGCGGTGCCATTTGGCATCGTGGGCGGAAGAATCTTTCACGTCCTGACCCATATCGGTGACTATTTCTATCAGGGTGCCGACCTGACCGCCGTTTTCCGAGTTTGGGAGGGTGGCCTAGCCATCTACGGCGCGATTGCATTCGGTTTGTTTGGTGCCTGGATCGGCGCGCGAATCGCCGGTGTTCGCTTTTGGTCATTCGTCGACGCCGTGGCACCAGGTGTGCTCTTGGCTCAGGCGCTCGGGCGCTGGGGCAACTATTTCAACCAAGAGCTGTTCGGCACCCCGACCACTCTGCCTTGGGGTCTAGAGATTGACCCGACCAACCCGGCCTATCCGCTCGGCTTGCCAGGTGGAGTGCTCTTCCACCCAACCTTCTTGTATGAGTCAATCTGGAGCCTAATCGGCGTAGTAATCCTGTTGAACCTAGACAAGCGATTCGAGCTTCGCTGGGGCAAGATGTTCGCCCTTTACATCGCCTATTACTCGATCGGTCGCATCTGGACCGAGTCGCTTCGCATCGACCCGAGCGAGGTATTTCTTGGTCTGCGCACCAACATTTGGAGCGCACTGGCCGGCATCGTGGCAGCAATAGTAATTTGGCGGGTTCAGAGTCGCCGCCACCCAGGTTTGGAGACCTCAATTTACGTTGCCGGAAAAGAGCCAAAATCTTCGTCTGAAAGCGCAATTAAGGTAGACTCAGAAGCCTAACTTGGGAGGTTTCTCCCTTGCCTTCGCATAGGCGTTTTTAGTACGGGCCAACGTTGTCCCTCTGATAATCAATGATTGGAGTGTGGCATGCCAGAAATGTCGCCATTTGAGCGCTTCGGAACTGCACCTGCAAAATCCGGCCTCTATGACCCAGCACGCGACAAGGATGCCTGTGGCTTGGCCATGGTCGCGACCCTTCGCGGAACTCCTGGGCACGACATTGTTGACACCGCACTAAACGCACTTCGCAATCTTGAACACCGTGGAGCAGTCGGCTCCGACGCGGGAACCGGCGACGGTGCCGGAATCTTGACCCAAATCCCTGACGCCTTCTTGCGCGCCGTTGCCGGTTTCGAGCTTCCAGCCAAGGGCCACTACGCGGCAGGCCTGGTGTTCATCGAGGAGGGCAAAGAGCAAACCCTCGAGGCAAACTTCTCTGACCTAGCCAAAGAAGAGAACCTAACCGTTCTCGGCTGGCGCGATGTGCCGACCAGACCAGAGCACCTCGGTGACTTGGCTCGCGAGGCGATGCCTGTGATTCGACAGGTCTTCGTTGGTTCACCAGACAACGTCACCGACATGGAGCTCGAGCGCCGCGCATTCCGCTTGCGCAAGCGTTCAGAGCGCCAACTTGGCGCCTACCACCCTTCACTTTCGTCACGCACCATCGTCTACAAGGGCATGGTCACTACCCTCCAGCTTGAGCCGTTCTATCCAGACCTGAGCGACGAACGTTTCGAGTCGACCTTGGCTCTGGTTCACTCTCGCTTCTCGACCAACACCTTCCCATCTTGGCCACTGGCTCACCCGTTCCGCATGATTGCCCACAACGGTGAAATCAACACCGTAAAGGGAAATGCCAACTGGATGCGCGCCCGCGAATCACAGCTCGAGAGCCCGTTGATTGGTGATTTCAAGGGCCTGACCCCGATCATTACCCCTGGCGCCAGCGACTCGGCATCGTTCGACGAAGTCGTCGAGCTGCTATACATGGGCGGTCGTTCATTGCCTCACGCAATGATGATGATGATTCCAGAGGCCTGGGAAAAGCAGAGCGACATCGACCCTGCTCGCAAGAATTTCTATGAATATCACTCGATGCTCATGGAGCCATGGGATGGCCCGGCCGCTGTGGTCTTCACCGACGGCGCGCTAGTCGGCGCGACCCTCGACCGCAATGGTCTTCGCCCCGGCCGCTATCTGATCACCGAAGATGGTCTAGTAGTTTTGGCCTCTGAGATTGGTGTCGCAGACATCGACCCGAGCCGCGTGGTTCGCAAGGGTCGCCTGCAGCCAGGCCGCATGTTCTTGGCCGACACGGTCAACGGTCGACTAATCGACGACAACGAGATCAAGGCCGAAATTGCAGCTCTCGAACCTTGGGGCGAGTGGCTAGAGGCCAACCGAATCAACCTAAAAGACCTCCCTGAGCGCGAGCATATCGCCCACACCGCGGCCTCGGTTAACCGTCGTCAGCGCACTTTTGGTTACACCCAGGAAGAGCTTCGAATTCTGCTCGCTCCGATGGCGCGCACCGGCGCAGAGCCACTGGGCGCGATGGGTTCTGACACTCCAATTGCCGCCATCTCAGACCGACCTCGAGTGCTGTTTGACTATTTCGTGCAGCAGTTCGCCCAGGTTACTAACCCGCCGCTGGACTCAATCCGCGAAGAGGTAGTCACCTCACTGAGCACCGGAATCGGCCCGTCGCGAAACGTTTTGACCGCGACTCCTGAGCACGCGCAGCAGGTCATCCTCGACTTCCCGGTCTTGAGCAATGATGAACTTGCCAAGATCAAGCACATCGATGAGAAGCCGGGCGTGGGCAAGGCCTACACCGTCAAGGGCATTTATCGCGTCGACGACGGTGCCGAGGGTCTAGCCGCTCGCATCCGTGAGATTTTTGAAGAGGTAACCCAGGCAATCGCCGAGGGTGCGACCTATCTCGTAATCAGTGACCGTGACAGCAGCTATGAGTCGGCTCCGATTCCATCGCTGCTACTGACCTCAGCGGTTCACCACCACCTGATCAGAAGCGGCCTTCGCAACAACGTTGGACTCGTGGTCGAAGCCGGAGACGTTCGCGAGGTTCACCACGTTGCTGCGCTAATCGGATATGGCGCCGCGGCGGTAAACCCATACTTGGCCATGGAATCTGTTGAACAGATGGTCAAGAGTGGCGAGATCGTCGGAATCACCTTCGAAAAGGCCTCAAAGAACATCATCAAGGGCCTCGGCAAGGGTGTCTTGAAGATTATGTCGAAGATGGGAATCTCGACGGTTTCTTCTTATTCGGGCGCACAGACCTTCGAGGCAATTGGCCTAAGCCAGGAATTCGTCGACACCTACTTCACCGGAACCACGAGCCAGCTCGGTGGAATCGGCCTAGAGGTCATTCACGACGAGAATAATGACCGCCACACCAAGGCCTACCCGGTTGAGCGTGCCACCAACGTTCACGAGCAGCTCGAGACCGGTGGCGAATACCAGTGGCGTCGCGAGGGCCCACCGCACCTGTTCAACCCTGAGACCGTTTTCAAGCTTCAGCACTCGACTCGCACCAAGCAGTATGACGTCTTCCGCGAATACACCAAGTCGGTCGACGAGCAGGCTGAAAACCTGATGACTCTTCGCGGTCTCTTCACGCTTCGCGAGGGCGTCCGCCCGGCAGTGCCGATCGAAGAAGTGGAGCCGATCTCGGCGATCATCAAGCGCTTCTCAACCGGAGCGATGTCATACGGCTCCATCTCGCCTGAGGCTCACGAGACTCTAGCAATTGCCATGAACAACATCGGCGGAAAGTCGAACACCGGTGAGGGCGGTGAAGACGTTGAACGTCTTCTTGACCCAAAGCGTCGCAGCTCGATCAAGCAGGTTGCATCGGGTCGATTCGGTGTCACCAGCATGTATCTGACTCACGCCGATGACATCCAGATCAAGATGGCCCAGGGTGCAAAGCCAGGCGAAGGTGGTCAGTTGCCACCGAACAAGGTTTATCCATGGATCGCTAAGACCCGTCACTCGACCCCTGGTGTTGGCCTGATTTCTCCACCACCTCACCACGACATCTATTCGATTGAAGACCTCAAGCAGCTGATCTTTGACGTCAAGCGCGCCAACCGCGACGCGCGAGTTCACGTCAAGCTGGTTTCTCAGGTAGGCATCGGAACCGTTGCTGCAGGCGTTGCCAAGGCCAAGGCCGACGTTATTTTGGTTTCTGGCTTCGATGGTGGAACCGGTGCCAGCCCATTGAACTCGCTCAAGCACGCGGGAACCCCTTGGGAGCTCGGTCTTGCCGAGGCTCAGCAGACACTCATGCTGAACGGTCTTCGCGACCGAGTTTCGGTTCAGGTAGACGGTCAGATGAAGACCGGTCGTGACGTAATCGTCGCAGCGCTGCTCGGTGCAGAGGAATTCGGTTTTGCAACCGCTCCGCTGGTGGTCGAGGGCTGCATCCTGATGCGCGTTTGTCACCTAGACACCTGCCCGGTCGGAATCGCCACGCAAAACCCGACCCTTCGTTCACGTTTCACCGGCAAGCCTGAATTCGTCGAGACCTTCTTCGAGTTCCTGGCCGAAGAAGTCCGTGAATACTTGGCCAAGCTAGGCTTCCGCTCGCTCGACGAAGCAATTGGTCGCGTTGAGCTGATCGATGTCAACCGCGCGATTCAGCACTGGAAGGCAGACGGCCTCGACCTGACACCTATCCTTGCCGCTGCGCCGGTTGCCGCCGACGCATCACGCCGACGCCTGACCGTTCAAGACCACGAACTCGAGCACCACTTCGACCACAAGTTGATTTCGGCTGCGGCAGCCACCCTCAAGGATGGCTCTGCCGTAAAGATCGAGTTGCCGATCACCAACGTCGACCAGGCGGTTGGAACCATGCTCGGAAATGAGCTGACCAAGCGATTCGGCGCCGAGGCATTGCCTGAGGGAACCATCGACATTCGACTAGCCGGCTCTGCTGGTCAGTCATTCGGCGCATTCGTACCGAAGGGCATCAAGCTGACCCTCGAGGGCGACTCAAACGACTATGTCGGCAAGGGGCTATCAGGCGGAACCATCGTGGTTCACCCGAGCAAGTCGAGCGTTTTCCCTGCCGAAGATAACATCATCGCCGGTAACGTAATCGGCTACGGCGCAACCAGCGGAAAGATCTTCCTTCGCGGCATCGTCGGCGAGCGTTTCCTCGTTCGCAACTCGGGCGTCAGCGCGGTTGTCGAGGGTGTGGGTGACCACGCACTCGAGTACATGACCGGTGGCACCGCAGTGATTCTCGGCCCAACCGGTCGAAACCTCGGTGCCGGTATGTCTGGTGGTGTCGCTTATGTCTATAAGTTGCGCGGCGATCGTGTTAACCACGAGGCGCTGGCCGCTGGTGAACTGCACATCGGTTCATTGGAAGCCGAGGATGAGTCGAAGCTTAAGGCGCTGCTCGAAGACCACCTAGCAGAAACCGGCTCGGCTCTGGCCAAGCAGTTCCTGGCTGATTTCGCCAACGAGGTTCAGCACTTCGTTCGAGTTTTGCCAAGAGACTATGCGAGCGTTCTCTCTATTCGATCAAAGGCCGTAGCAAACGGCGTTGACCCAGACAGCGACAGCGTCTGGCAGCAGATTTTGGAGGTCACAAATGGCTGATCCACGCGGATTCCTAAAGGTCACCAATCGCGAGACTGCCAAGCGTCGCCCGGTTGAGGTTCGCATCATGGACTGGAAAGAGGTCTATGAGAAGCGCGATAAGGGCACTCTTCAGCAGCAGGCAAGTCGCTGCATGGACTGCGGTGTTCCGTTTTGCCACCAGGGTTGCCCGCTCGGCAACCTAATCCCAGAGTGGAATGACCTGACCTGGCGTGGCGATGGCAAGGGTGCGATTGAGCGTCTGCACGCGACCAATAACTTTCCCGAATTCACGGGTCGACTATGCCCTGCACCCTGCGAAAGCTCATGCGTGCTTGGCATCAATCAGCCTGCGGTCACGATTAAAGAGGTCGAGGTTTCGATCATCGACCAGGCCTTCGAAAACGACTGGGTTCAGCCTCACGCTCCAGAGCGCCTAACCGGCAAGACCGTTGCGGTAGTTGGTTCGGGCCCTGCCGGTCTAGCGGCAGCTCAGCAGCTTACTCGCGCGGGCCACACCGTTGCGGTCTATGAGCGCGATGACAAAATTGGCGGTTTGCTTCGCTATGGAATCCCAGATTTCAAAATGGAAAAGCACCACATTGACCGCCGCATAGCACAGATGGAGGCCGAGGGCACCCGTTTCCGTGCCGGAGTAAACATCGGCGTTGACATCACCTGGGAAGAACTTCGTTCACGTTACGACGCGGTCGTTGTAACCACCGGAGCCACCAAACCACGCGATCTAAATGTTGCCGGTCGCGATCTTGCTGGCGTGCACTTCGCCATGGATTACCTGACTCAGGCCAACCGCGCCGTTGCCGGTGAAGCAGTCGAAAACCAGATTCTTGCTGACGGCATGAACGTTGTGATTCTTGGCGGCGGCGACACCGGTGCAGACTGTCTCGGAACCGCAACCAGACAGGGTGCAATCTCAGTCACCACTCTGGCCATTGGTCAGCAGCCACCGACCGAGCGCACCCCAAACCAGCCTTGGCCTACCTACCCGACCCTGTTCGAGGTTGCCTCCGCGCACGAGGAATTCGGTGAGCGCAAGTACCTGCACTCGACCGTCGAGTTCGTGGGGGAGAACGGCAAGCTGACCGGAGTTAAGGTCGCCGACACCGAATTCGTCGATGGGAAGCGCCTGCCAAAGGCCGGAACCGAGCGAATCATCCCTGCAGATCTAGTCTTCTTGGCACTCGGCTTCACCGGTGTCGAAGGCGACCTAATCGCCGAGCAGTCGAGCACCGAGCTTGACTCACGCGGCAATCTGGCTCGCAACAACAAGTGGTCAACCAATGCCGATGGCGTCTTCGTCGCCGGTGACGCTGGTCGAGGCCAGAGCCTGATTGTTTGGGCGATTGCAGAGGGTCGTGCGGCTGCAGCTGCGGTTGACGAATACCTCGAGGGTAAGACCGAACTTCCGGCTCCGGTCAAGCCAACCGATAAGGCATTTTCAGTCCACAACTAAAGAGTTACTAAACCTTCTCGAAGGCAATTTTCGAGAACCCAACCAACAAAGGAACAAATGAGACGCGCAAAGATCGTTGCCACCCTAGGTCCGGCAACTTCAACCTATGAGAGCATTCGCGCAATTATCGAAGCCGGTGTCGACGTGGCCCGCATGAACCTGAGCCACGGCAGCTATGACGTTCACGAAGAGATCTATCGCACCGTTCGTAAGGCTGCGGCAGACGTGAACAAGCCAGTCGGCATCTTCGTTGACCTTCAGGGTCCAAAGATTCGACTAGCTAAGTTTGCCAACGGCCCACACATGCTCGAGAAGGGTGACGTCTTCAAGATCACCATCAACGAGGTCGAGGGAACCAAGGAAATTTGTGGCACCACCTTCAAGGGTCTTTGCGGCGACGTAAAGCCTGGCGACTTGCTTTTGATCGACGACGGCAAGGTCACCCTAAAGGCGACCGAGGTCACCGCAGACACCGTGACCACCGTGGTCGAGGTTCCTGGTTTCGTGTCAAACAACAAGGGCATCAACCTGCCTGGCGTTGCTGTTAACGTTCCTGCACTTTCTGAGAAGGACGAGGACGACTTGCGCTGGGGTATTCGCCTCGGTGTAGACATGATCGCGCTTTCATTCGTGCGCAACGCAAGCGACATTGTTCGAGTTCACGAGATCATGTCTGAAGAGGGCAAGTTCCTACCGGTGATCGCAAAGATTGAGAAGCCACAGGCAGTTGAAGCCCTAGAAGAGATCATCGACGCGTTCGACGGAATCATGGTTGCCCGTGGTGACCTAGGTGTCGAGCTTCCGTTCGAGGATGTTCCGCTGGTTCAGAAGCGTGCGGTCGAGCTTGCTCGTCGCTGGGCAAAGCCGGTTATCGTGGCTACCCAGATGCTCGAGACCATGATCGAGAACTCACGCCCAACCCGCGCTGAGGCTTCTGACGTTGCGAACGCAATCCTGGATGGCGCAGACGCCGTGATGCTTTCTGGCGAAACCTCAGTTGGCAAGTGGCCAGTCGAGACCGTTGAGGCAATGGCCCGCATCATCGAGTCAACCGAAGAGAACGGCCTTGACCGAATCCCGGCCCTGGGCACGCGCCCACACACCCACTCGGGTGCGGTTTCACTTGCTGCCGTTGAGATCGCCGAGCTTCTGGGTTCTCGCTATGTTGCCGTGTTCACCGAATCTGGCGATTCGCTTCGACGCGTCTCACGTCTGCGCTCATCGGTGCCTACCTTGGCATTCACCCCGAGCGAGACCGTGCGCAACCGACTATCACTCGTATGGGGTGCTCACACCTTCCTAGTTGCTCCTGTGAAGCACACCGACGAAATGATGCACCAAGTCGACGAGATCGTTCTTGCCGAGGGTCTTGCCAAGCAGGGCGAAGAGGTAGTTGTCGTTGCCGGAACCCCTCCTGGCATCCCTGGCTCAACCAACAGCCTTCGCGTTCACCGCGTCGGTGACGCCGTCAACGGCGCCGCACCTGGTTATCAGAGCAAGTAAGTTTCTAAAGAAAAATCCCCTCAGGTATCCTGAGGGGATTTTTTTGTTTGGTGCCGAAGGCGGGACTTGAACCCGCACTCCTTTCGGAAAAGCATTTTGAGTGCTCCGCGTCTGCCATTTCGCCACTTCGGCTTGTTGTAACTAGAAGATTCTAGTTGATTCGCGCGCGTTAGATAAATCGAGGAGATATCGAATAAGGTTGTCGCCATGGCAGATGTTGTTACTAATCGCAGAGTGGTTGTCGCCGAAGACGAATCACTGATTCGCATGGATGTCGTCGAAACCCTGCGCGAGCACGGTTTTGATGTTGTTGCAGAGGTAGGCGATGGTGCACTTGCCGTGGCCGCGGTTATCGAGCACAAGCCTGACCTTGTGGTCATGGATATCAAAATGCCGAACATGGATGGTCTAACCGCCGCAGAGCAGATGGCCGGTCAGAAGGTGGCCATCGTGCTGCTCACTGCTTTCAGCCAAAAGGAACTCGTTGACCGGGCCAATCAGGCCGGAGCCATGGCCTACGTGGTCAAACCTTTCACACCAAACGACCTAATGCCCGCGGTGGAAATTGCTTTGAGTCGTCACTCTCAGCTCTTGGCGCTGGAAAGCGAAATTTCAGACCTGAACGAACGTTTTGAAACCCGCAAACTGGTTGACCGGGCCAAGGGTTTGTTGAACGAGAAAATGAACCTAACCGAGCCCGAGGCATTCCGTTGGATTCAGAAGGCCTCAATGGATCGTCGTCTGACCATGCAAGAGGTTGCGCAGACGGTCATCGAACAGTTGGGTGCCCCTAAGGCCCAGTGACCCGGCAGTTCTGATTACTGCTTGTCTTTGAGAAAGTTAGTGATTCGGATCGTCGAGAGTCGGCGATCTTGGTCATCCACGCAGACAATCTCGTGAATGGTGAGCGAACGCCCAAGCTGAAGCGCCTTGCAGGTAGCCGTGACGGTTCCTTCGGTTGCCGATCGCGAGTGGGAGGCATTGACTTCAATGCCAACCGCAACCTTGCCCAGGGTGTGAGCCCAAACATTCGCAGAAAAACTCCCGAGGCTTTCGGCCAAGACCACGTATGCGCCGCCGTGCACATAACCGAGCGGCTGGGTGTTGCCCTCGACCGGCATGGTGGCAACCGATCTTTCGGCGCTGAGTTCGAGCAATTCGAAGCCCATCTTGTCGGCGAGTGCACCCATTCCGCGAAGCTCTAGTAGGGCTGCGGCTTCCGGGCTTAGTTTTGGCGATGGCTTAGTCAAGGGCTGCTCCTGCATAAGGTCGGTCGGGCAAAGTAGAGTTGCCTCATGAACGCTACTCAAAAGCCTACTCTGCTGCTTATCGACGGGCACTCGCTTGCCTTTAGGGCGTTCTATGCGTTGAGCCCTGACAGCTTTAAGACCCCCGATGGTCAGCACACCAATGCTGTGCACGGCTTCATCTCGATGCTGCTCAACATTCTGCAGGCCGAGAAACCAACCCACCTAGCCGTGGCCTTCGATTTATCGCGAAGCTCCTTCAGAACCGAGGAATATCCCGAATACAAGGGAACTCGAGGTGAGACTCCACCCGAATTTAACGGTCAGACCGAATTGCTTCGCGAAGCATTGACCGCGATGAATATTAAGACCATCACGCGCGAGAACTTTGAGGCCGACGACATCCTCGCGAGCCTCGCAGATCAGAGTGGCGAAAAGGGTTTCAACGTTTTCGTGGTCTCTGGCGATCGAGACACCTTCCAGTTGATCAGCGAGTCAACCACGATTCTTTACCCGGTGAAGGGTGTGCTGAATCTGGCTCGAATGGACGACGCCGCCGTGGTCGAAAAATACGGCATCCACGCCAAGCAATACCCCGATCTAGCCGCCTTGGTCGGCGAAACCTCCGATAATTTGCCTGGTATCCCGGGAGTTGGCCCAAAGACGGCCGCTAAGTGGTTGCAGGCCTATGGCAACCTCGAAGGTGTTCTTGCGGCTGCCGATCAAATCACCGGCAAAGTTGGCGAGAGCCTTCGCGAACACCGTGAACTTGCCGTTCGCAACCGCAGACTGAATCACCTGGTTCGCGACCTCGACTTTGATTTCACCCAGGATGACCTGTTGCTCGGCGGAGTCGATGAAACTCAACTTCGTGAGGTCTTTGCGAAGCTGCACTTTAAGTCTCTTACCGAGCGTGTGCTGCGGGCGAGGGGAGTGACCCCGGGTTCCTCACCCTCTCAAGACACTCGCCAGGCCTTCGCCGATGCCTTTGGCGAAGAACCAGAGGCTGCACCGACCCTTGCACCGGTCGAACTCCCAGATAGCAGCCAAATTTCGCTTCAGGACGCCGCCGCTTGGCTTCGCGAGCAGGTTGGCACCATCGGAGTAAGTTTCGAATTCACCGGCGGTGGCATCACCTCGATCGGCCTAGCCACCGAAAACCTCCGCAAATTTGCACCGGTGGCTTCAAACGAAGACCTGAACTCGAATCTAGGCGCCTGGCTGACCGATTCGGCCTGCCAAAAGGCGATTTTTGGTGCCAAGGATGTCACTAAGCAGCTTCTCGACTTCGGCATCGATATCGACGGCGTTAACTATGACCCGCTGCTCATGGCATACCTGCTGAACCCGATTCGCCGCGGTTATGAACTGGATGATGTTGCCCTGGAATATCTGGGGCTATCTGTGCAGCGCTCAGACCCGAACCAGTTGGTTGCCGAAGACACCACGGATGCGAGCCTCGACGCTTGGTTGTCTCTAGTTTTGGCCGAACGACTCTATCCTCAGGTGGAGGCCCAGGATCAGCTAAGGGTTTACGCCGAAGTTGAGCTTCCGACCAACGCCGCCCTGTCGCGCATGGAACATCTCGGCGTTGCCGTTGACGTGCCCAAGCTTGAGGCGCTCTTTGACAGGCTCTCGACAGAGGTTGCCGAGGTTGCCAAGAAGGCCTACGAGATCATCGGTCGCGAAATCAACCTAGCCTCGCCGAAACAGCTTCAAACCGTGCTGTTTGACGAATTGGGAATGACCGGCACCAAACAGGTGAAAACCGGCTTCTCAACCAATGCGGCGGCCCTAAACGAGTTGTTCGAACAGACCCAGCACCCTTTTCTTGAGCGGCTGCTGGAACACCGTGAAGCCACAAAAATCAGGCAAATCGTCGAAACCATGCTCAAATCGGTTGGCGCCGACGGCCGCATCCACACCAACTACGTTCAGACCGGAACCTCGACGGGTCGACTTTCATCTGAGAGCCCAAACCTGCAGAATATTCCGATCAAGAGCGAGCGCGGCCGAGAAATCCGTGACGCTTTCATCGTTGGATCTGGCTTCGAAACCCTGTTGACCGCCGATTACTCGCAGATCGAAATGCGAATCATGGCTCATCTCTCGGAGGACGAGGGCATCATCGAAGCCTTCAGAACGGGCGAGGATCTGCACCGATTTGTTGGCGCGCGCATTTTTGGGGTTGCACCGAGTGAGGTCGACGGCGCAATGAGGTCTAAGGTCAAGGCGATGAGCTATGGCTTGGTCTATGGGCTGAGTGAATATGGCCTGGCAAAGCAGTTGAGAATTCCAAATGCCGAAGCTAAGCAACTCATGGCCGATTATTTTGCTCGGTTTGGGGGAGTTCGACGCTATCTGGCAAGCGTGGTCGACGAGGCAAAGACCCTCGGCTTCACCAAGACCGTTTATGGTCGCCGAAGGCCTTTCGACGACCTAAACAGCAAGCTCTTCCAGGTGCGTGAAAACGCCCGCCGCGCGGCGCTAAATGCCCCAATTCAAGGCACTGCGGCCGACATCATGAAGCTTGCAATGACCCGCATCGACCAGAAGATGATCGAGGCGAACCTCAAGAGTCGAATGCTGCTTCAGGTTCACGACGAATTGGTTTTCGAGGTTGCCGCTGGCGAACTCGAGTGGCTGCAAGCGATTGTGGTCCGCGAGATGGAGCAGGTGGTCGAGCTCTCGGTTCCGCTTGACGTTCACATCGGCATCGGCAGAAGCTGGGATGAGGCCGCGCACTAGTGGTTCGACAAAGCGTCACGATCAAGACCAGCGAAGGGCTACATGCCCGTCCGGCTGCGGAATTCGTGCGCATCGCCGCCACCGCCGGTCATCAGGTGCTCATTTGCAAGGGCGACGGTCCGAAGGTTCGCGGAGACAGCATTTTGTCGTTGCTAAGCCTCGGCCTGAAAGAGGGCGAAAAGATGACCATCGAGGTGCTTGGGCCGAGCGAAGAATCGTTGCTCCAGAGCCTAATTACCGTTGTTTCGGGCACAAATAACCGCTAGGCTAGAGAAGCATGTTTTTTCATGCATAACCTATCCGTTGTTGCGACGGAATCCCTAGGAAAATCCTCAGGTTTTGTCGCGACCCTAGAAATGCCCGTTAAGAGATAAATACATTGACTAAAGCAACCAAGCAGGTAGCCGTAAACGACATCGGCTCAGCTGAAGACTTCCTAGCCGCAGTAGAGGCAACCCTGAAGTTCTTCAACGACGGCGACCTAATCGAAGGTACCGTTGTAAAAATCGACCGCGACGAGGTTCTTCTCGACGTCGGTTACAAGACTGAAGGTGTAATCCCTTCTCGTGAACTTTCAATTCGCCACGACGCAGATCCATCAGAGATCGTTGCAGTCGGCGACACCGTTGAGGCACTTGTTCTTCAGAAGGAAGACAAGGAAGGCCGCCTAATCCTTTCGAAGAAGCGCGCACAGTACGAGCGTGCATGGGGCGACGTCGAGAAGGTCAAGGAAGCAGATGGCACCGTTACCGGTGTTGTTATCGAAGTTGTTAAGGGTGGTCTGATCGTAGACATCGGTCTTCGTGGCTTCCTACCTGCCTCACTAATCGAGCTTCGCCGCGTTCGCGACCTAGGTCCTTACCTAGGCCAGAAGGTCGAAGCCAAGATTCTCGAGCTTGACAAGAACCGCAACAACGTTGTTCTTTCACGCCGCGCACTTCTAGAAGAGAGCCAGTCGGCCTCACGCAGCACCTTCCTAGCAGACCTAGCCAAGGGCCAGATCCGCACCGGTGTTGTTTCATCTATCGTCAACTTCGGTGCCTTCATCGACCTAGGTGGCGTAGACGGTCTAGTTCACGTTTCAGAGCTCTCATGGAAGCACATTGAGCACGCTTCTGAGGTCGTTGAAATCGGCCAGGAAGTAACCGTTGAGGTCCTTGAGGTTGACCAGGAGCGCGAGCGCGTGTCGCTATCGCTAAAGGCAACTCAGGAAGACCCATGGCAGGTATTCGCTCGTACCCACGCAATCGGTCAGTACGCACCTGGAAAGGTCACCAAGTTGGTTCCTTTCGGCGCATTCGTTCGCGTTGCAGATGGCATCGAGGGTCTAGTCCACATCTCAGAGCTTTCATCGAAGCACATTGAGCTAGCCGAGCAGGTTGTTGCAGTTAACCAGGACGTATTCGTCAAGGTAATCGACATCGACCTAGACCGTCGCCGCATCTCACTATCGCTAAAGCAGGCGAACGAGGAGGTCACCGCTGGTGGCACCGACTTCAACCCATCGCTTTACGGTATGGCTGCCGACTTCGACGAGAACGGCCAGTACAAGTACCCAGAGGGCTTCGACGCAACCACCAACGAGTGGAAGCCAGGCTTCGAAGAGGCTCGCACCAAGTGGGAGGCCGAGTATGCCTTGGCTCACACCCGTTGGGAAGAGCACAAGAAGCAGGTTGCAGCCGCTAACGAGGCAGCAGCAAACCTTCCAGACGCCGGTTCAGCTCCTGCTGCTCAGGCTAGCTACTCAAGCGAGTCGACCGAAGCAGGAACCCTTGCTTCTGACGAGTCACTTGCCGCACTACGCGACAAGCTAAAGAGCGCAGAGTAATAACTCTCTAAAAAGGGGTCGCACCTTCGGGTGCGGCCCCTTTTTGCCTTAACCTAGAGACATGTATTTAGTTGGGCTCACCGGAGGCATAGCGGCAGGCAAATCCACCGTAGCCAAGCGCTGGGTCGAACAAGGCGGCTTGGAAATTGACGCCGATCAACTGGCTCGGGAGGTAGTCCAACCGGGCTCGCTCGGAGCATCCCAGGTTCAGGCCGAGTTCGGGCAAGAGGTTTTCAACGGCGACGGCACTCTAGACCGAGCAAAGCTCGGTGCCATCGTGTTCGCAGACCCGGCAAAAAGAAAGAAACTCGAGGCAATCATTCACCCGCTCGTGAAGAACCGTGCGAAAGAACTGGTTGATGAGCTGCCTGTAAACACCATCGCCATCTATAACGTTCCGTTGCTGGTCGAGGCCTCGGTAGATCTTCCATTTGACCTAGTCGTAACTGTTGAGGCGCCGGCCAAAGAGCAAATCGATCGCCTGAAGAAATATCGAGGAATGAGCGAGACCGAGGCGACCAAAAGAGTCTCATCCCAGGCCAGCCCTGCCCAGCGAGCCAACGCCGCCGACGTGATTTTGAACTCAAACCAGAACCTAGACCTGCTTCTCAAGGATGCCGATTCGCTTTGGCTTCGCATCCAGAGGGAAGCATTCGAGAAGCTTTCGGCTTAGGTTTACTGATGGAAGCCACTAGATCTTTTGCACCGTTTGAGGTGATCAGCGAGTACAAGCCCTCGGGTGACCAGCCGACCGCAATTGCCGACCTCGCACAGCGAATCAAAGCTGGCGAAAAGGATGTCGTGCTTCTCGGTGCGACCGGAACCGGAAAGTCGGCAACTACTGCCTGGCTAATTGAAGCCGTTCAACGACCGACGCTGGTGCTCGCGCACAATAAGACGCTCGCCGCCCAGTTGGTGAACGAGTTTCGAGAATTGCTGCCGAACAACGCGGTTGAATACTTCGTCAGCTATTACGACTACTACCAGCCCGAGGCCTACGTGGCCCAAACCGACACCTTTATCGAAAAGGACTCATCGATCAACTCCGAGGTCGAGCGCTTGCGCTACAAGGCCACGATGAGCCTGCTAAGCCGTCGCGACGTGGTCGTGGTTTCGACCGTCTCGTGCATCTATGGTCTTGGCGCGCCAGCCGAATACCTCAACCAGAGCGTAGCCATCCAGGTGGGTGATCGAATCGACCGGGATGCGTTGATTCGCAAGTTCGTCGATCTGCAATACAAGCGCAACGACATCGACTTTTCGCGCGGAAACTTCCGCGTCAAGGGTGACACCATCGAGATCATCCCGGTATACGACGAGTTGGCCACCCGAATTGAGTTTTTTGGTGACGAGGTCGAAGCGATCTATTCACTGTCACCGCTAACCGGCGAAATTGCTCGCGAAGAAAAAACCGTGGCCATTTATCCCGCCTCTTATTACGTTGCGCCGGTCGAGCGCATGGCCAAGGCCATGGAAGCTATCGAAGAAGAGCTGGTCTGGCGAGTCAAGGAGCTTGAATCTCAGGGCAAATTGCTCGAGGCCCAAAGACTCAAGATGCGCACCACCTTCGATCTTGAAATGATCAAGGAGCTCGGCTTCTGCAGCGGCATCGAGAACTATTCGCGCCACATCGATGGCCGCGCTCCGGGCGAGGCCGGAGCCTGTTTGCTCGACTACTTCCCAGAAGATTTTCTAACTGTGATCGATGAATCACACGTGACCGTGCCGCAAATCGGTGCAATGTATGAGGGCGATTCGAGTCGCAAGCGAAACCTGGTCGAATACGGTTTCCGTCTGCCTTCGGCGCTCGATAACCGCCCACTCAAGTTCAGCGAATTCCTCGAGCGCGTCGGCCAGACCGTTTATCTCTCGGCGACCCCTGGCAAGTATGAGATGAATCTCGGAGCCGGAGTGGTCGAACAAATCATTCGCCCAACCGGCTTGATCGACCCAGAAATCGTAATCAAACCGAGCAAGGGCCAGATCGATGACCTGCTCGAAGAGATCAAGGTGCGCGCGCTCAAGGACGAACGCGTGCTCGTGACCACCTTGACCAAGAAGATGGCCGAGGAATTGACCGACTTCTTGACCGAGGCCGGGGTTCGGGTGCGCTATCTGCACAGCGACGTTGACACCTTGCGCCGAGTTGAACTGCTTCGCGAACTGCGCTCGGGCGTGTTCGACGTGCTAATCGGAATCAACCTGCTTCGCGAGGGCCTCGACCTTCCCGAGGTTTCCTTGGTCAGCATCCTGGATGCCGATAAAGAGGGTTTCCTTAGATCTTCGACTTCGCTGATTCAGACCATCGGTCGTGCCGCTCGAAACATCAACGGCCAGGTGCACATGTATGCCGATAACATCACCGATTCGATGGCGAGAGCGATCGACGAGACCAATCGACGCAGAGCCAAGCAGGTCGCATATAACCTCGAGAAGGGCGTTGACCCTCAGCCGCTTCGCAAGAAGATTGCCGACATAACCGACCAAATTCTGCGCGAAGAGCAAGACACCGCAGAACTGCTGGAGAAAGCTAAGAACAAGAAGACACGAGACGGCAAGAGCGTTGTGCCGATCAAGGGTCGCAAGGGAATAGCTGGCATGGCCTTCGACGAAATCCTCTCGATCGTCGTCGATTTGGACGAGCAAATGAAGGCGGCCGCCGCCGAACTAAAGTTCGAGCTGGCCGCAAGACTCCGCGATGAAATTTCAGAACTGAAGCACGAGCTTCGCCAAATGGAAAAAGCCGGTCACGTCTAGGCGTTCGGCGCTCAAGAGCAGGGTTAAACTTTCACAATGTCTATCAGCCAGATTCACCACGAGAACAAGCTCATCATCAAGGGCGCTCGCGTGCACAACCTCAAAAACCTCAACCTTGAGATCCCTCGTGACTCAATGGTGGTTTTTACCGGGCTCAGTGGCTCGGGCAAATCATCCCTGGCCTTTGACACCATTTTTGCCGAGGGCCAGCGCCGCTATGTCGAATCACTTTCGGCTTACGCGCGCCAATTCCTGGGCCAGGTTGACCGACCGGATGTTGACTTCATCGAGGGCTTGAGCCCGGCAGTTTCGATCGACCAAAAATCCACCAACCGCAACCCGCGCTCAACCGTTGGAACCATCACAGAGATTCACGACTATTTGCGCCTGCTTTGGGCCCGAATCGGAGTTCCATACTGCGCCCAGTGTGGCGAAAAAATCATCAAGCAGAGCCCTCAGCAGATCGTCGACCAAATTCTCGAATTTCCGGAGGGCACTCGCTTTCAGATCCTGGCGCAGATCGTCGATCAGAAGAAGGGCGAGTTCGTCGACCTTTTCCGCGATCTAAACGCTCAGGGCTTCGCGCGCGCCGTTGTAGATGGCGAAGTGGTTCAGCTTGCCGAGGCCAAGCCGCTGAAGAAGACCTTCAAGCACGACATCGCCGTTGTGGTTGACCGTTTGGTTTCGAAGGCCGACATCGTAGGCCGACTCACCGATTCGGTCGAGACCGCGCTGAAGCTGGCCGATGGGCGAATCGTGATCGATTTCGTCGACCTAGAGGCTGGGGCGCCAGGCAAGACCCGGGTCTTCAGCGAAAAAATGAGTTGCCCGAATGAGCACCCACTAAGTCTGACCGAAATCGAACCTCGAACCTTTTCGTTCAACGCACCTTTCGGTGCCTGCCCAACTTGTTCGGGACTCGGTGTCAAACAAGCCGTTGATCCAGAGCTAATCATCGGTGACCCAGACCAAACCATCAACGGGGGAGTGATCCTGCCTTGGTCGACTCAGGGCAAAGGTCTGTTTCACTATTTCTCAAGAATGCTCGAGGGTCTTTCGGAAGACCTAGAGTTCTCGCTGGACACTCCTTGGAACAAGCTTCCCGAAGAGGTACAACAAGCCGTGCTGTATGGCAATAACTTCGATGTTCAGGTGAAGTGGAAGAACAAGTATGGCCGCGAACTTCGCTACACCACCGGCTTTGAGGGTGTGCTCAGCTACATCGAGCGAAAGTATCTCGAGTCGGAAAATGACTATGCCCGCGCCAAGTGGTCGGGTTTCCTCCGTGAAATTCCGTGCCCTGCCTGTGACGGTCAGCGACTTCGTCCAGAGGTTCTTGCGGTAAAGGTTTTTGAGAAGTCGATCGCAGATGTCGCAGGCATGAGCCTAGGCGAAGCGGTGAGCTTCTTTGAGACCATCGAACTCGAAGAACGTGATGTCAAAATTGCCGCTCAGGTTCTTCGTGAAATCCGTGCACGACTCGACTTTTTGATCGCAGTTGGCTTGGACTACCTGAGCCTCGAGCGCGCCGCGGGAAGCCTTTCGGGTGGCGAGGCCCAGCGCATCCGCCTGGCGACCCAAATCGGCTCGGGGTTGACTGGTGTGCTCTATGTGCTCGACGAGCCGAGCATCGGCTTGCACCAGCGCGATAACCGTCGCCTGATCGACACCTTGATCAAGCTTCGCGACCTAGGCAACACCCTGATTGTGGTCGAACATGACGAAGACACCATCAAGGCTTCAGACTGGGTGGTTGACATCGGCCCGGGTGCCGGAGTCAACGGTGGCGAGGTCGTGCACAGCGGAACCTATGCCGAACTGCTCAAGAATCAAAAATCGCTAACCGGTGCCTTCATGTCTGGTCGAGAAAAGATCGAGACGCCTAAGAAGCGACGCCCGATCGACCCAAGCCGCAAGCTCAAGGTGGTTGGCGCGCGTGAAAACAACCTCAAGAACGTGGACGTCGAGTTTCCGCTTGGCACGCTGACCGCGGTCACCGGCGTTTCGGGCTCGGGCAAGTCATCCCTGGTCAACGACGTGCTCTATGAGGTGCTCGCCAACGCCCTCAACGGAGCCAAGGGTGTCGCCGGCAAGCACACCCGAATCGAGGGTCTCGACCAACTCGACAAGGTGGTTCACGTCGATCAGAACCCAATCGGCCGAACCCCGCGTTCGAACCCGGCAACCTATACCGGCGTCTTTGATCACATTCGCAAGCTATTCACCGAAACCTCAGAGGCAAAGGCCCGAGGTTATCAGCAGGGGCGATTCTCATTCAATGTGAAGGGCGGTCGCTGTGAGTCTTGCAGCGGTGACGGAACCCTGCGCATCGAAATGAACTTCCTGCCAGATGTCTATGTTGCCTGTGAGGTCTGTCATGGTGCTCGCTATAACCGCGAGACCCTCCAGGTGCTCTACAAGGGCAAGAACATCGCCGAGGTGCTCGAGATGCCGATTGCCGAGGCGGCCGAGTTCTTCGCCCCGATCACCGCAATTGCGCGCTATCTGCAAACGCTGGTCGAGGTCGGCCTCGGTTATGTTCGCCTGGGTCAATCGGCAACCACGCTTTCTGGTGGTGAAGCCCAACGTGTCAAGCTGGCCACCGAGCTTCAGCGACGTTCTAACGGCAGAAGCATTTATGTCTTGGATGAGCCGACCACGGGTCTGCACTTCGAAGATGTTAGAAAGCTGCTGCTGGTGCTCAATGGTCTGGTTGAGAAGGGCAACACCGTCCTGGTGATTGAGCACAACCTCGATGTGATCAAGTGCGCCGACTGGATTATCGACATGGGTCCAGAGGGTGGTTCTCGAGGTGGCGAGGTTGTCGCGATCGGCACCCCAGAGCAGGTGGCCAAAGACGCCAAGAGCTTCACCGGCGGCTTCCTGAAGGAAATGCTCTAGCCCATGGCAAACGAGCTCTCGTTTAGGCCAAAGACGGGGGAGATCCCGACTGATCCGGGAGTTTACCGGTGGCTCGATGCTGCCGGCCGGGTGCTTTATGTTGGCAAGGCGAAGAATCTTCGAGCGAGACTCAGCAACTATTTTGGTCCGCTGGATAGCCTTCATGAGCGCACCCGCAGAATGGTCACCTCGGCGGCGGATGTTCAATGGACGATCGTAAAAACCGAGTACGAGGCGCTGCAGCTCGAATTCACCTGGATCAAGGAATTCGACCCACCGTTCAATGTGCGGTTCAAGGACGACAAGTCTTACCCGTATCTCGCTGTTTCGACCGGCGAGGCCTATCCGAGGGCCTTCATCACCCGAAATCGCGAGATGAAGGGGGTCAAGTATTTCGGCCCATACACGCAGTCTTGGGCGGTTCGCGAGACGCTAGACACCTTGCTCAAGGTGTTTCCGGTTCGCAGCTGCAGCAAAGGTGTCTTTAATCGCGCCCAATCGAGCGGTCGAGCCTGTCTTCTCGGTGACATCGGCAAGTGCGCTGCACCCTGCGTTGGCCGAGTCGACAGCACGGCACCCAAGAAGATCGCGGCGAGCTTCATCGACTTTATGGGTGGCGGCGACACCAAGTTCGTCGAGGTTCTGCGCACCCGCATGTATGAGGCTAGCGAGGCACAGCAATACGAATTGGCAGCCTCACTTCGTGATGACGTGGATGCGCTCGAGCGGGTTCTCGAAAAGAGCACCGTGGTGTTCAGTGATCAGACCGATGCCGACCTATTTGGCATAGCCGACGACGAGCTAGCTGCCGCGGTTTCGCAATTCATCGTGCGTGGCGGGCGAATCCGTGGTGTTCGAGGCTGGGTTGTCGATAAAGAGCTAGAACGCGACCTGCCCGAGCTTGTCGAATATGTGCTGCAAAACGTCTATGCGCCAATCGATGGTGCCGAGCCGCAAGAGGTGCCACGCGAGGTCTTGGTTCCGGTGATTCCGAACGATTCGAAAGAACTCGCGCTCTGGCTTTCAAATCTCAGGGGGTCGAAGGTAGACCTCAGGGTTGCCCAACGAGGTGACAAGGCAGCCTTGGCCGCGACAGCGCTCACCAATGCCAAGCACGCGCTGATGCTCTATAAGACCCGCCGAAGTGCCGACTTCACCGCCAGAGCCGATGCCCTGGCCGGAATTCAGCGCGCCCTAAACCTTGACGAGGCACCGCTTCGCATCGAATGTTTCGACGTTTCACACCTCGGTGGCACCGGCGTGGTCGCCTCGATGGTGGTCTTCGAGGATGGCCTGCCGAAGAAAGACCACTACCGGCGTTTCAGCATTGAAGACACCACGGATGACACCGATTCGATCTATCAGGTGCTCTCTCGGCGTCTGAAATATCTAAAGGATCCGCAAGAAAACGAGAGCGAAAATCAGACCAAATTTGCCTATCGACCATCGTTGCTAATCGTCGACGGGGGATTACCCCAGGTCAACGCGGCCGCTAGGGCCATCAAAGATTCGGGTGTTCAGGGGCTTCGAGTCGTCGGGCTTGCCAAGCGCCTCGAGGAGGTCTGGGTTCCGGGCGAAGAGTTCCCGATCATCCTGCCGAGAGCGACCGACGAGCTATTCCTGTTGCAGCGCGTTCGAGACGAGGCTCACCGCTTCGCTATTACCTATCAGCGCCAAAAGCGGTCTTCTAGCATTGCCAGCACGCTGAGCGATATTCAGGGTCTCGGCGAGAAGCGAGTCAATGCCTTGCTCAAGCATTTCGGTTCGGCAAAACGGTTGAAACTTGCCAACGCCGATGAGATTTCTTCGGTTGCCGGAATCGGCCCGATCCTTGCCCAGCAGATTGTTCAGGCGCTGGAAACCTAAACGGTTTCTTCGGCGTGTCGCGAGGCACTAGACTCTTGGTTACTCCCGAGAAATAGCGGGACACGCCGAGATGAACATGTCGAAAGGGGACGGCGCTTGAGCACTGAAAAAAAGCACGAACTCCTTATTGTCACCGGCATGTCTGGGGCTGGTCGCTCCACCGTGGGCAATGCCCTCGAAGACCTCGGCTGGTATGTGGTCGACAACCTACCGCCGCAGATGCTTGGGCCGGTGGCCGACCTCTTCACTCAGGCTAAGACCCCCCTTCCACGCCTCGCAGTGGTCATCGACGTTAGAGGTGGCGAGTTCTTCGCCGAACTTGCGCAAAGTCTCAACAGCATTCGCGATCGTGACCTGAATCTTCGAGTTCTGTTTCTCGAGGCTACCGATGCTGCGCTAGTGAAGCGTTTCGAGTCGGTTCGCCGCCCACACCCATTGCAGGGCAATGGCACCATCCTTGATGGAATCGGAGCCGAGCGCAATCAGCTATTGAGCCTGCGGGAATCGGCCGACGTCATCATCGACACGAGCGACCTGAATATCCACCAGCTTTCCAACAAGATTTCGGATGGCTTCTCGATCGAGACCGCCCAGCGACTTCAGGTGACCGTGATGAGCTTCGGTTTCAAATATGGGCTCCCCTCGGATGCCGACTTGGTCTCTGACGCCCGATTTCTGCCGAACCCGTTTTGGCAGGAAGACCTTCGCCCATTCACCGGCGAGGATGAGGCGGTCAGCGAGTATGTACTCGAACAAGAAGGCGCCGAAGAGTTCATCGCGAATTATGTGGCGGCCCTGAAACCGGTTCTGGCCGGCTATCTTCGCGAAAACAAACGTTATGCAACCATCGCAGTGGGTTGCACCGGCGGAAAGCACCGATCGGTGGCCGTTAGCCGCCGAATCGCAGCCGAGCTGGAGAAACTGCCTGACGTTGCCGTCAGTATCAAGCACCGTGATTTAGGCAAGGAGTAATGCGATGGCGCTTACTGCAGATGTAAAAGACGAACTTGCGAGAATCGAGATCACTAAGAGCTCGGTTCGCGTGGCCGAACTGTCAACGATTCTTCGCTTCAGCGGGGGATTGCACCTTATCTCTGGTCGCATCGCGATCGAGGTTGAGCTCGACACCGCCCAGTTGGCAAGGCGGGTTCGCAAGGACCTCGCCGAATTGTTCGGCATCGACAGCGATTTGGCGATAATTTCACCGAGCGGAATCCGCCGCACCAGCCGATATCAGGTTCGCGTTGTCAAGCAGGGAGATGTCTTGGCTCGCCAGACCGGCCTTCTCGACAGCCGTGGTCGCCCGGTGCGAGGGCTGCCAGCAACCCTGGTTTCCGGTTCGATTGAAGAGGCGCAGGCGGTTTGGCGGGGTGCCTTCCTGGCTCACGGCTCACTAACTGACCCGGGTCGCTCGGCGGCCTTGGAAATCACAGCACCCGGCAATGAGGCAGCCATGGCTCTGGTTGGCGTGGCCCGCAGGCTGGGCGTTATTGCCAAGGCGCGCGAGGTTCGCGGTGTCTATCGCGTAGTGATTCGCGAGGGCGAGGCTATCGCGACGATGCTCACTCAAATCGGTGCCCACACCCAGGTACTTCGCTGGGAGGAGATGCGCCTGCGACGAGAGGTTCGCGCAACCGCTAACCGCTTGGCAAACTTCGATGACGCCAACCTCAGGCGTTCAGCCCAGGCTGCGGTGGCTGCAGGTGCACGCGTCGAGCGCGCTCTAGAACTGCTCGGCCCGGGAATCCCAGAACACCTGCGCTATGCGGGCGAACTTCGCCTAAAGCACAAGCAGGCAAGCCTGGATGAGCTTGGCCACCTGTCTGACCCACCGATGACCAAGGATGCCATTGCCGGAAGAATCCGACGCCTGCTGGCGATGGCAGATAAGCATGCGGCAGATCACGGATTGCCGCCAACCGATGCCTTCGTGCCCGACGACTTAGAGGAATAACGGAATAATCCGCCTCCAAACCCAACTAACCCTTTAAACAGCAACCAAGGAGCAAAAAAAATGAGCAAGTATGTACTTCCAGAACTCACCTACGACTACGCAGCCCTAGAGCCAAGCATCTCGGCTCGAATCATGGAGCTTCACCACTCGAAGCACCACGCAGCCTACGTTGCTGGCGCAAACGCGACCCTAGACCTTCTCGAAGAGGCTCGCGCAAAGAACGACTTCACCTGGGTTAACAAGCTGCAGAAGGACCTAGCCTTCCACCTCGGTGGCCACGTCAACCACTCGATCTTCTGGAACAACCTGGCACCGGCTAACAGCGACCGCCCTTCGGGCGAGCTTGCCGCAGCAATCGACGAGTTCTTTGGCTCATTCGAGGCCTTCCAGGCTCATTTCAACGCCAGCGCAATGGGCATCCAGGGTTCAGGTTGGAGCTTCCTAGCCTGGGATAACCTGGGCAAGCGTCTGATCATCGAGCAGCTCTATGACCAGCAGGGCAACGTCGTCGCAGGCAGCGTTCCACTTCTCATGTTGGACATGTGGGAGCACGCTTTCTACCTTGACTATGTCAACGTGAAGGGCGACTATGTCAAGGCCTTCTGGAACATCATCAACTGGGCAGACGTTGAGGCGCGTTTCGCGGCTGCTCGCGCGTAATCGCATCCATTCCTGCTAGTCTGAGACTAGTTTTTCCACCCAACGGCGCGTGGTGAATCACCAAAATAAACAAACCAAAATCACGCGCCTTTGGGGGCGCCCAAACCATTTGGAGAACTAAGTGGCTATTCGTGTTGGCATTAACGGTTTCGGCCGTATTGGACGTAACTATCTTCGCGCCGCTCTTGCAAAGGGCACCGAGCTTGAGATCGTTGCAGTAAACGACCTAAGTGACCCTAAGTCACTTGCACACCTTCTAAAGTACGACTCAGTCACCGGTCGCCTTCCTCAGGAAGTTTCGGTTGACGGTCAGAACATCATCGTTGGCGGAAACATCATCAAGGTGCTTGCCGAGCGCAACCCAGCCGACCTTCCTTGGGGTGAGCTAGGCGTTGACATCGTTATCGAGTCAACCGGTCGCTTCACCGATGCAGAGGCAGCTAAGGCTCACATCACCGCTGGTGCAAAGAAGGTTCTTATCTCGGCTCCTGCAACCGGAGACGCTGCGACCTTCGTGATCGGTGTAAACGAGCACCTTTACGACCCAGAGAACCACCACATCATCTCGAACGCGTCTTGCACCACCAACTGCCTTGCTCCATTTGCAAAGGTGTTCAACGACAACTTCGGCATCGAGAACGGTCTAATGACCACCGTTCACGCTTACACCGCTGACCAGAACCTTCAGGATGGCCCACACGGCGACCTACGTCGCGCTCGTGCAGCCGCTCTGAACATCGTTCCATCGTCAACCGGTGCAGCTAAGGCGATTGGCCTGGTTCTTCCAGAGCTAAAGGGCAAGCTAGACGGTTATGCACTTCGCGTTCCGGTTCCAACCGGTTCGATCACCGACCTGACCCTGGTTTCAAAGACCGACGTCACCGTCGAGCAGATCCAGGCTGCCTACAAGGCAGCAGCTGCATCTGGCCCGATGAAGGGCATCTTGAAGTACACCGAGGACGAGATCGTTTCAAGCGACATCGTCACCGACCCACACTCATCAATCGTTGACGCTGGCCTAATCAAGGTCATCGGTCGCACCGTGAAGATCAGCTCTTGGTATGACAACGAGTGGGGCTACTCAAACCGCCTAGTTGAACTAACCGAACTAGTCGCGAGCAAGCTCTAAAAACAACTGAACCGAGCAATTCGGTTCGTGAAAGATTCAAATGCGTAAACTCTCAGATCTACCAAACCTTGACGGCAAGCGGGTTGTTGTTCGCTGCGACCTAAACGTTCCACTCGATGGAACCCGCATCACAGATGACGGTCGCATCGTTGCCTCGGTTCCAACCATCAAGTATTTGGTCGATCAGGGCGCCAAGGTAGTGGTCATTTCACACCTTGGTCGCCCGGAGGGTGCGCCTGAAGCAAAGTATTCGCTTGAGCCTGCTGCAAAGCGTCTGAGCGAACTTCTCGGTCAGCCTGTGTTCTTCGCTTCCGACACCGTCGGCAGCGAAGCGCAGGGGGCCGTGAAGGCACTTGCCAGCGGGGGAGTCGTGGTTCTAGAGAACCTTCGCTTCAACCCGGGCGAAACCAGCAAGGATGAGGCCGAGCGTCAGGCATTTGCCGCGAAGCTAGCCGAGTTCGGGGACTTCTTCATCAGCGATGGCTTCGGTGTTGTGCACCGCAAGCAAGCATCGGTTTACGAACTTGCCAAGGCGCTTCCCAGCGCGGTTGGCTTCCTGATCGAGAAGGAACTAGATGTTCTAACTAGACTCACCAGCACCCCTGAGCGCCCATACGCGGTAGTTCTTGGCGGTTCTAAGGTGAGCGACAAGCTCGGTGTTATCGACCACCTACTGCCGACCGTGAACAAGCTTCTCGTCGGTGGTGGCATGGTCTTCACCTTCCTAGCTGCGCAGGGTCACAAGGTTGGCTCGAGCCTGCTTGAGATTGACCAGATCGACACCTGCAAGGAATACCTAAAGCGCGCCGCAGAGCTTGGCATCGAGGTCATTCTGCCTACCGACATCGTCGTGGCTTCAAAGTTTGGTGCCGACGCCGAGGTTGCGATTACTGCAGCCGATGCGATCGAATCAAGCCCATTCGGCGACAAGGGTCTAGGTCTAGACATCGGCCCAGAATCCGCCGCTCGCTTCGCAGCAGAAATTGCCGCGTCGAAGACCGTTTTCTGGAACGGCCCAATGGGCGTGTTCGAGATCGACAAGTTTGCCAATGGAACCCGTGCGGTTGCCAAGGCTCTTACCGAGGTCCAGGGCCTTAGCGTTGTCGGTGGTGGCGACTCAGCCGCCGCGGTGCGCATCCTTGGTTTCGCTGACGACCAGTTCGGTCACATTTCGACCGGTGGTGGCGCTAGCCTCGAGTTCCTCGAGGGCAAGAAGCTGCCTGGCATCGAAGTTCTAAACGACTAATTTTTACCTGCGCGTCAAGCGATGCGCACCCAAATCAATTGGAGGGCCAAAATGGCTAACCGCGTTCCGCTAATCGCAGGCAACTGGAAGATGAACCTCGACCACCAGCAGGCAATCGCCCTGGTGCAGAAGTTGTCTTGGACCCTCAACGATGCCGGTCACGATTACAAGACCACCGAGGTCGTCGTCTTCCCTCCATTCACCGATATTCGTTCGATTCAGACCCTGATCGATGCTGACAAGCTCGAGCTTGGTCTCGGCGCTCAGGACCTGTCAAAGTTTGACTCAGGCGCATACACCGGAGAGGTCTCGGGTGCGTTCCTAGGCAAGCTAGACGTCAAGTATGTTTTGGTTGGCCACTCAGAGCGCCGCCAGTATCACGCTGAGGGCGATGATGTCATCCAGGCAAAGACCGCTGCGGCTTTCCGCCACGGTCTCGTGCCGGTGATTTGTGTCGGCGAAACCCTCGAAGAACTAGAAACCGAGGGTCAGAGCGCGGTTCCAGTTCGTCAGACCTTGGCTGCTCTGGCCGGTCACGACAAGCTCGGCGAGTTCGTCATCGCCTACGAGCCAGTATGGGCAATCGGCACTGGCAAGGTTGCCACGGCCGAAGAGGCAGCTGCAGTGTGTGGCAAGATCCGTGAGGCGCTTGCCGCCGAATTCGGTGAGGAACTTGCCCAGGCGACCCGCATTCTTTACGGTGGTTCGGTGAAGGCCAACAACGTTGCTGGCTTCCTTCGCAGCACCGAGGTCGACGGTGTTCTCGTCGGCGGCGCAAGCCTTGACGCAGAAGAGTTCAGCGGTATTGCTCGTTTCTTGAAGCACATCGCTCTATAATTTCCAAAGACCGCTTTAACTAAAGGATTACGCCCTAATGGCCGCACTTCAGATCGCACTCCAGGTGCTTCTTGCAATCACCTCACTGCTTCTAACCCTGCTGATTCTTCTTCACAAGGGTCGCGGTGGCGGTCTCTCTGACATGTTCGGTGGCGGTGTTACCTCAACCCTCGGCAGCTCAGGTGTGGCCGAGCGCAACCTGAACCGCATCACCATCATCCTTGGTGTCGTCTGGATCGTGGTCATCGTGACCCTCGGTCTATTCACTCGCTTCCACCTGGTCTAAAACCACCAACCCGGCAAACAGGAGCTAGAGATGAGCAACGGAGGTTCAGCGATTCGCGGTTCGCGTGTAGGTGCTGGTCCAATGGGCGAGGCTGACCGCGGCTATCAAGCTGAGCGCGTCGAACGCAACTATTACTGCTCTAACGGGCATGCGACCAATCGAGCTTTTTCAGCTAACGTCGATGTCGTCGAAATTCCCGAGCAGCTAGACTGCCCGAACTGCGGGCTTCCTGCGGGACAAGACAAAGACAATCCGCCGATCATCGCCAAGCACGAGCCTTATAAGACTCACCTGGCATATGTGAAAGAACGTCGCACCGATGACGAGGCCAAAGAGCTCCTCGAAGAGGCAGTTGCCGCCGTGCGAGAACGCCGTGTTCGACTAGCCCAAGCGGCTGCCGGAGAATAGAAACTTAAAGCAAAATGCCCCTCGATTTCGAGGGGCATTTTCAATTTGCGGCCGCGATTAGCAACCCCAGGTTGTGTTTCCAGCGGTCTGATCAACAAACCAAACGGTCTTGATTTTGCCGTGAACACGGCCAACCGGCAGTGAGGTCGGGTCGTCACCGAAAGCCACGCTTACCGCTTCAGCCTTATCGGCTCCGGCAACGGTGAACCAGATCTCGTCAGCCGCATTCATGGCCTCATAAGTGAAACTCAGCCGCTGCGGCGGTGGTTTTGGCGAGTCGTGTTCGGCGACAACCAACACGCCGGGTGCAGGAATCGGCTTGCCTGGGAACAGGCTGTTGATGTGACCGTCTGGGCCCATGCCAAGAAAAACCAAATCGAAGTGTGGCTTGATTTGGTCGACATAGGCGGCAAACTTGGCGGCTGCCTCATCCAGGCTCATGCCATCGTCAGAACTAGGGAATGGGTGCAGGCGCGAGGCATCGATATTTATCTTGGAGAACAGGGCATTCTGAGCCTGAACCGCATTGCGATCGGCGTGGTCGGCGGCGACAAATCGCTCGTCTCCCCACCAAAAATTGATGCGGTTGAAGTCGAATTCCTCGGCACGAGGGCTGGCTGCAATTTCGGCGAGAGTGGCTATGCCGACGGTTCCACCGGTGATGGCAACGTGAGCCTCGGTCTTGACAGCCAAAACCTCGTCCAGCTTTTCAAAGAACGCTTCGGCCGCATTTCGCGCAACCGAAGCGCCATCCTTGAAGCGGTTTACTCGAACGTTCATTAGTTGGAGAAGCCCTGAGTGATTACCTTGCCGAACAAGTCATCTGGGTCTAGACGGCGCAAATCTTCACTCAGACAGTCCCGAAGGCTGCGTCGAGGAAGGCTGATTTCGCGAGTCGGCTGGGTTGGTTGAATCAGGGTTGCCACATCTGGAACGTTGCGAACAATCTCGATGTCTCCGGATGCACGGTGAAGCTTGACGCCCTTGATGCCTGAGACGGCCTTTCCTCGCTCACTGCGAATAATGTTCACCTTGACCTTTAGCTGCAATTCGAGCCAAGCGGCAAGCAGATCGGTGCTAGGGGAATCACTCGCGCCGGTTACGTCCACTGCAGTGACCGCGTCGTATGGTGGCTGGTCGAGAATTGCAGCCAGCTGCGCACGCCAAAGGGTCAAGCGGGTCCAAGCGAAGTCGCTGTCACCTGGGGTGTAGGTTGCTGCCAAGTGCTTTAGGTAACCGTTTGGGTCCTTCTGGCTGGCTGCATCGGTGATGCGTCGAGTTGCGATGCGGCCAATGGACGAGGTGGCAGCCTTCTCAGGAGCCTGATCTGGCCACCAGGCAACCACAGGAGCATCCGGCAATAATAGGCCGGTGACGAGGCTCTCGCCGTCGGCAGCTGCCTCGCCATAGGCGCGAAGAACGATCACCTCGGATGCGCCGGCGTCACCGCCCACACGAATCTCGGCGTCGAGGCGAGCCTCCTGCGAACTAGCGGTGCTTTCGCTGGCCAGCACAATAACGCGGCACGGGTGCTCACGTGAGGCGTCGTTGGCGGCCTTGATGGCGCGCTCGAGACCGTCGAGGTCGGTTTCGATGATCAGGGTCAAAACGCGACCGAGGGCAACTGCGCCACCCTCTTCACGGATGGTGACCAGCGCCTTCGAAACCTTGCTGATGGTGGTGTTTGGCAGTGACTTGATCACGGAATTCTCCAAGCTCGGCCGTCGCGTGACAGCATATCGTCGGCAGATGATGGACCCCAGGTGCCCGGGCGGTACTGCTCAGGCTGACCAGCCTGTTCGGCCCAGAACTTCTCGATTGGGTCGAGAATCATCCAAGAAAGTTCGACTTCGCGGTGGCGAGGGAACAGGGGAGCGTCACCGAGCAGCACATCGAGGATGAGTCGCTCGTAGGCTTCTGGGCTGGCCTCGGTGAAGGCGTGGCCATAGCCGAAGTCCATGGTGACATCGCGAACCTGCATGCCAACCCCAGGAACCTTTGAACCGAAGCGGATGGTTACACCCTCGTCTGGTTGAACACGGATAACCAGTGCGTTGGCACCGAGTGCCGAGGTCTGGCTCTCGGCGAAAAGCTGCTGAGGCGCGCGCTTGAAGACGACCGCGATCTCGGTGACTCGACGACCAAGACGCTTTCCGGCGCGAAGGTAGAACGGAACCCCGGCCCATCGGCGGGTGTTAATGTCTAGGCGCATGGCGGCGTAGGTTTCGGAAATTGACTGCGGGTTCATGCCGTCTTCTTCAAGGAAACCGAGCACGTGCTCGCCACCCTGCCAACCACCGGCATACTGGCCGCGAGCGGTGTGCTTGCCAAGGTCTTTCGGCAAACGAACCGCTGACAAAACCTTTTCCTTTTCGGCGCGCAGGTCGTCGGCGTCGAATGAGACCGGCTCTTCCATGGCGGTCAAGGCCAGCAACTGAAGCAGGTGGTTCTGAATGACATCGCGGGCGGCACCGATGCCGTCATAGTAACCCGCACGACCACCCACGCCGATGTCTTCGGCCATGGTGATCTGAACGTGGTCGATATAGTTGGCGTTCCAGAGCGGCTCGAACATCTGGTTGGCAAAACGCAGGGCCAGGATGTTCTGAACGGTTTCCTTGCCCAGATAGTGATCGATGCGGAAGACCGACTCTGGTGGGAAAACCGACTCGACGACGTCGTTCAACTCGCGAGAAGACTCGAGGTCGTGACCGAAAGGCTTTTCGATAACCACTCGACGGAACTCGTCAGGCTTCGGCGAGGCCAGGCCACTGCGAGAAAGTTGCTGACACACCTGGGCAAAGGCCTTAGGCGGAATCGACAGATAGAACGCGTGGTTTCCGTTGGTTCCGCGCTCTTTGTCGAGTTTCTCGATGGTTTCCTTTAGTCGGTCGAAGGCGGCATCGTCGTCGAACTCGCCCGATACGAAACGAATTCCGGTGGCAAGCTGCTCCCAAACTTCTTCAGACCAAGGGGTGCGAGCATACTGCTTGACCGATTCCTTGACTTGAGCACCGAAGTCTTGATCTGCCCAGTCGCGACGGGCAAAACCGACCAGAGCGAAGCCAGGTGGCAAGAGGCCGCGGTTAGCCAGGTCATAGACCGCCGGCATAAGTTTCTTGCGCGAAAGATCGCCGGTCACACCGAAAATCACCAGGCTGCTTGGGCCTGCGATTCGGTTCAGTCGGCGATCCGCCGGATCGCGTAGCGGGTTATGCCCCGCAGAGAGCTGACTCATAAAAATATTTATCCTTAGACGATTGCGTTCTTGATGGCTTCAAGCCCGGCCTTGACATCACCGAGGGTGAGGGTCAGAACCGGACGGTCTAGGGCACCTAGAACCTTGGCATCGCCGGCAGCCTGCGAGGCGATTAGCTCACCGAAGGTGAAATCGCGCCCTGGAACCTGGATGTCGTGCTTGGCCTTTGAAACGATCTGAAGGTAGACACCCTGGCGAGGGCCACCCTTGTGATACTGACCGGTTGAGTGCAGGAAGCGCGGAGCCCAGCCGAAGGTTACCGGGCGACGAGTCGCCTTCGCGAACATGTCGCGAAGCTCGGCAGCCTCGGGCGCCGAGGTGCGGTCAAGGTATGCCTGAACCGACAGATAACCATCGTCGTCAGAAACCTGGGCAAGAAGTGCCTTGATAGCCTCGGCAACGGTTGATGCCGAACCGAGTTCTAGCGAGGTCGAACGAACTTCGATGCCTGAATTTTCGAACTGTGCTGGGATTACTTCGTCGCGCTGTTCGAGCATTCCACGGGCGGCAATCTTGGCCGACTCCACGTCAGGCTGGTCGAACGGGTTGATTCCGATCAATCGGCTGGCAATCACGGTGGCATACTCCCAGAGCAGGAACTGAGCGCCGAGCGGGCCCGAAACGGCCACCTCGTCGCCACCCACGTTGGTTGCATCAGCAACAACGCGCACCGCGAGCAGGTCGGCAAGACCCGAGTGAAGCTCCTGGCTTGCCGGTTCTAGAACCACCGGCAAGATACCCTTGCCGATTTTTCCGGTTGACTCGGCAATTAGCTGTTCTGCCCAGTCACCAAAACCGACGATTGGGGTGCCATCGGTGACGATGCCGATCTTGTCGCGGTAGCCATACTCGCCATAGGTTTTAGCCAGTGCGGCACCAAGAATCAAAGCCGGGTTGTCAGTTGAATCGCTGGCCAATAGGGGAGCAACCTCACGAGCCTCGGCCAAAAGTGCTGCAATGTCGACTCCGGCCAGACCAGATGGAACGATGCCAAATGCGGTGAGAGCGCTATAGCGGCCACCAACGTTTGGGTCTGCGTTGAAGATTCGGTAGCCATCTGCCTTAGCGGCTGCCTCCATCGGCGAACCCGGGTCAGTCACGATGACGACTCGGTCGGTCTTATCGATGCCGGCGTCGGTGAATGCCTTTTCGAAGACTCGCTTCTGCGAGTCGGTCTCTACGGTTGAGCCAGACTTAGACGAAACCACGATGGCGGTCTTGCTTAGGTCCCCGGCTAGGGCATCGCCGACCTGGTCAGCATCGGTGGAATCAAGAACCACGAGCTCGACCCCGGCGGTGCGAGTGATGACCTCTGGAGCCAATGAAGAACCGCCCATGCCACAGAGCACGAAGCGAGTCACACCCTTGGCCGCAAACTCATCGCGGAGGGCGATGATCGAATCAACCAAAGCTGCTGAGTCTTCAGCAGAGTTGACCCAACCGAGACGAATCGAAGATTCGGCTTCGGCATCCTTGCCCCACAGAGTGAAATCTTTGGCGGCAATGCGGCTGGCTACCTTGTCGGCGACTAGCACTGGCACAAACTCGGCGACCGCACCTGATGCGGTTCCAGAGGTGATTACCTTGAGGGTCATTTTTACTTGGCTGCCTTCAGTGCGGTGTCCACGGTCTGAACGAGTTCGTTCCAAGAAATGATGAACTTCTCGACACCCTCTTTTTCGAGGACTTCGGTCGCATCGTCAAGAGAAACGCCGGCCGCGGCAACCTGAGCCAAGACCTCGCGAGCTGATTCATAGTTATTGGTGATTGAAGCCTCAGGAACGATTCCGTGGTCGTAGACGGCCTCCATGGTCTTCTCAGGCATGGTGTTAACCAGCTGCGGAGCAACCAGTTCGGTCACGTACAGGGTGTCGAGAAGGTTTGGGTCCTTGACACCGGTCGACGCCATCAGTGGACGCTGCACGTTTGCACCTTCGGCGGCTAGATTTGCCCAAAGCGGGGTCGAGAACTCGGCCTCGAAAAGCTCGTAGGCTAGTCGAGCGTTGGCCAGGGCGGCCTTGCTCTTTAGCTCAGGGTGACCGGCGGCAACCAAACGGTTATCTACCTCGGTGTCAACGCGTGACACGAAGAACGAAGCGACCGAGTGGATCTTTGAAATGTCGTGCCCGGCAGCCTTTGCCTGCTCAATGCCCGCGATATAGGCGGCGATGACCGCGCGGTAGCGCTCGATCGAGAAGATCAGGGTCACGTTCACGCTGATTCCCTCGGCGATAACCGCGGTGATCGCTTCGAGACCCGGCTTGGTGGCCGGAATCTTGATCATGACGTTCTCACGGTTGACCTTGGCGAAAAGTTCCTTGGCCTGCTTGATGGTGCCGGCAGCGTCGTTGGCTAGTCCTGGCTCAACCTCGATTGAAACGCGACCGTCAAAGCCGTTGGTGCGCTCGTATACGCCGGCGAAGATGTCGCAGGCGTCGGCGACATCCTTGGTGGTGATCTCAAAGATTGCCTGTTCGGCGGTGGCTCCGGCCGCTGCAAGTTCTGCAACCTGTGCCTGATAGCCCTCACCCTTGGCGAGTGCACCGGCGAAGATGGTCGGGTTGGTGGTGACACCAGAAACCGAACGGTTGTGGATCAGGTCGCGAAGGCCACCCGAAACGATGCGTGAGCGAGATAGGTCGTCTAGCCAGATGCTGACGCCGTTTGCTGCTAGCTGAGCTAGTGGGCTGTTTGACATTGTTTTCTCCGTGTTCTTAGAAGTTTGTAAATCGAATTAGGTTTAGAGGGCAGCGATTGACTCGCGGGCAGCGGCAACCACGGCCTCGGCGGTCATGCCGAACTCGCGGTAGAGGATTGCAGGTGACGCAGAGGCTCCGAAGTGTTCGATCGAGACGCTCTTGCCGAATGGGCCAACATACTTGCTCCAGCCGAGGCTCAAACCGGCCTCAACCGAAACCTTTGCCTTGACCGATGCCGGAAGAACCTGCTCACGGTAGGCGGCAGGCTGCTCGTCAAACCATTCGAGGCAAGGTGCTGAAACTACGCGGGTTGCAATGCCGGCTGCCTCAAGCTCGAGACGCGCCTTGACTGCAATTTCGACCTCAGAACCGGTGGCAATCAGGATTACCTCTGGCTTGCCGTTGGCTGCTTCTAGCAGGGTGTAGGCGCCCTTGGCGGTATTTTCGGCACCGGCATAAACGACGCCGGTTTCGTCGGCTTCACCACGGGTGTAAACCGGAAGGTTCTGGCGGCTAAGCGCAAGACCGGCAGGACCCTGGCGACGTTCGAGCACGGTCTTCCAGGCGTATGCGGTCTCGTTGCCGTCGGCTGGGCGAACCATGTCGAGGTTTGGAATCGCACGAAGGGTCGCCAGCTGCTCGATTGGCTGGTGTGTCGGGCCATCCTCACCGAGTGCGATCGAGTCGTGGGTCCAAACGAAAATCGATGGAATAGCCATCAGAGCGGCGAGACGAACCGCAGGACGCATGTAGTCGCTGAAAATCAAGAAGGTTCCGCCGAAAGCACGGGTGTTGCCGTGCAGGACGATGCCGTTGAGGATCGAGCCCATGGCGTGCTCACGAATACCGAAGTGCAGGATGCGACCGTAAGGGTCGGCACTCCACTCGTGAGTTGACCACTCGGTCGGAACGAACGACTTGCCGCCCTCGATGGTGGTCATGTTTGAATCGGCTAGGTCAGCCGAGCCACCCCAAAGTTCAGGCATAACCTTGGCGATTGCGTTAATAACCTTGCCCGATGCAACGCGAGTTGAAATCGAAGATCCACCTTCGAAGACCGGAAGCGCTTCGTCTAGGCCGGCTGGGGTTTCGCCCGCAACGATGCGCTCGAGCAGGGCCTTCTTATCGGCGTTCTCAGAAGCCCAAGCGTCGAACGAGGCCTCCCAAGCAGCGCGCTCACGGTTGAATCGAGATGCGTCGCGGGTGTGCTCCAAGACGGCTGGCTCAACTTCAAAGGTCTTTTCAGGGTCGAAGCCAAGCACGGTCTTTAGGCCGGCTAGCTCCTCGGCGCCAAGAGCCGAACCGTGGATCTTGCCAGAGTTCTGCTTCTTTGGCGATGGCCAACCGATGATGGTGCGCAAGGTGATCAAGGATGGCTTGTCGGTGACCGACTTTGCCTTCTCGATAGCGTTGTAAAGCTCTTCGATGTCTTCGACGTAGTTTCCGGTCTTCTTCCAGTCAACGGTCTGAGTGTGCCAGCCGTATGACTCATAGCGAGCGGTGAGGCTTTCGGTGAATGCGATGTTGGTGTCGTCTTCGATCGAAATCTGGTTCGAGTCATAGATGACCACTAGGTTGCCAAGCTTCTGGTGACCGGCAAGCGAGGCTGCCTCGGCGGTGACGCCCTCTTGCATGTCACCGTCACCGGCGATTACATAGACGAAGTGGTCGAATGGGCTGGTGCCGGCCGGTGCGGCCGGGTCGAATAGTCCACGCTCAAATCGAGACGCATAAGCGAAGCCGGTTGCCGAGGCGAGACCCTGACCCAGCGGGCCGGTGGTGATTTCGACACCCTTGGTGTGACCGAACTCCGGGTGAGCTGGAGTCTTTGAACCCCAGGTGCGAAGCGCCTTCAGGTCGTCAAGCTCTAGGCCATAGCCGTGCAGGAAAAGCTGGTTATAAATGGTGAGAGATGAGTGACCGACCGAAAGAATGAAACGGTCGCGGCCAAGCCAGCGGTCGTCCTTCGGGTCGTGGCGCATCACCTTGTTGAAAAGTAGGTAGGCGACTGGTGCGAGGCTGATGGCGGTGCCTGGGTGGCCGTTGCCAACCTTCTCCACTGCGTCTGCAGCTAGGACTCGGGCAGTGTCAACTGCACGTGAATCGAGGTCGGTCCATTGGAATGCTGACAAGACAGCTCCTTCGAATTAGTTAGCCGTTGCGGCTATGTCTATTTGGTTTGGCGCCGTCGCCATTTGAGATAACGAAACCGCACGATCAATCGCGCCGTTTCACCTCAAAAGTCTATACCCGATGGGGGATTTGAGGCTCTGAAACGGTTGGCGATTCATTAGTAAAGCCCGGCTTTACAAAACTTTATTCCACACCGAAGTGAAAAGTTCCGGAATAGTCGCAGCTCGGCTTGATTTAGACTTATAGAAATGAACAAGGTCAAGGCATACATCGCTCTCACGAAACCGCGCGTGATTGAGCTGCTTTTGATTACCACGGTGCCGACCATGATTCTGGCACAGCGGGGCATTCCTAACCTGTGGCTGGTCCTGGCAACCTTGATCGGTGGCGCGCTCAGCGCCGGTTCGGCGAACTCATTCAACTGCTACATCGACGCCGACATCGACAAGATCATGGGTCGCACCAAGGGGCGCCCGCTGGTCACCGGCGATTTGACCAAGCGCGAAGCGTTGATTTTCTCTTGGGTGATCGGTGTCGCTTCGATTCTGTGGCTTGGCATATTCACCAATTGGCTGGCCGCGGCCCTGTCGCTGGCCGCGATTCTTTTCTATGTCTTCGTCTACACGCTCTTGCTGAAGCGTCGCACCCCGCAAAACATCGTCTGGGGTGGCGCTGCGGGCGCGATGCCGGTTGCCATCGGTTGGGCCGCCGTCACCGGTCGAGTTGACCCAGCAGCCTGGATCCTGTTCCTGGTGATCTTCCTCTGGACTCCACCGCACTACTGGCCGTTGTCGATGCGCTACAAAGAGGACTACGCGAGCGCTGGAGTGCCTATGCTTCCGGTGGTTCGCAATGCCACCACGGTTGCGATTCAAATCATCCTGTATGCCTGGGCCCTAGTGGCTTCGACACTGTTGCTGATTCCGGTGGCGCACATGGGCTGGACCTACACGATTGTGTCGGTCCTTGCCGGGGGCTGGTTTGTGATCGAGGCCTATCGCCTCTATCGCCAGGGCTTGGCCGGCGAAGTGAAGAATCCGATGCGATTGTTCCACATGGCAAATTCTTATTTGACTTTGCTCTTCGTGGTCATCGCAATCGACCCGCTGCTTCCGTTCTAACCGGAGCAAACTCGGCCGAGGCCGAGCAATTATCCTTTGACTACCTTGATCTCGGCCAGTCGCGCCAGGGCCTCGTCGCGTTCCACAGAATGATCGACGATCGGCGCCGGATAACCGTGAACTAGACCATCAAGGCGATTCCAAGGCTCGTGAATGCCGTCATCCCAGATGTGAGCCAGCTCGGGCACATACTTGCGAACATAATCGCCTCGAGGGTCAAATTTGTAGCCCTGAAGAATCGGGTTGAAGACTCGGTAATACGGTGAAGCGTCAGTGCCACAACCCGCAGTCCACTGCCAACCGTGGGCGTTAGAAGCAGGGTCGAAGTCGGTCAGGCAGTGCTCAAACCACTCGGCTCCGCGCTGCCATTCGATGTGCAGATCTTTGACTAAAAACGACGCAACGATCATTCGAACGCGATTGTGCATCCAGCCGGTGGCGGCCAACTGGCGCATTCCAGCGTCAACCATCGGATAGCCCGTTTTGCCATGCTTCCAGGCCTCGAATCGAGCCTCGGCCTCGGCGCCGGTGTCATAGCGCATTGCGGCAAAGCGTGGCTCGTAATAATCGGTTGCGGTGTGAGGGTTGCGCCAAAGCACGTCGGCATAAAACTCTCGCCAGGCGATTTCTTTGCGAAACACGTTGTGACCGGGGGAGTCGGCCAGTTCGGCAAGCAAGGTTCTTGGGTGAATTTCACCAAAAGCTAGCGCGTGGCTCAGGTGCGAGGTGCCGCTCAGATCGGCTCGATTGCGCAGCTCGTCATAGTTGAACAAGGCGCGGGCCTTGAATCGCTCCCAGGTTCGCAGGGCATAGGCCTCGCCGGCCTTTATCTCGAAGGGAGATTCCTTCGAAGGCGTCGGTCGCCCCTGGCATGGCTCGGCAATAAACCAGCGGTGGCCGACTTCGGCGAGCGCCTCTGGCTTAGCCCAGCCCAACTCGAACCAGTTCTTGAAAAACGGGGTGTAGACCTTGTATGGGGTGCCGTCCGGCTTGTTCACCGAGCCTGGATCCACCGCATAGTAGCTGCCGGTGAGCTGCAGGAATATGCCCACTTCGGCGAGCGCCAGCCCGACGGCGTTCTGTTCGGCTACCCCGGCCGGGTCGAATGCTCGGGTGGCGTGGACAATCTTGGCCTGGGCCTTCTGAGCAAGGGCAACCAGCGCCATGGCGACAGTCACTCCAGATTCGATCGATGCGTGTCTGATTGCAAGCATTCGCCCCATGGATTCGCCTAGGGCATCTAGCGATGCAACCAGTGAGTGCTGCCTTATTCCGCTGAGGCCATAAAAATAGTCGAGGTCTAGCGCATAGACCGCGGCAACCTTGGCGTCTCCGTCACTCACGCTGCCGTGAATAGCGGCGTTAAGCGCAGGGTTATCGTTCAGGCGAAGATCGCGGCGAAACCAAAACACGCGAGACATTTGGTTGGTCCTATCGTTTCGGGTCAGTTGGCGACAGGCAGAGGCTTGCCTCTAACCACTAGCCACTGGAACGTGAGCAACGAGCAAAGCGAAGCCGCTCCCAGCATGTGAATGCCGACTAGAAGTGGCGGCACTCCCATCCTTGCCTGGGCTACACCGATGACAGCTTGGAAAACCGCGGTGATGGCAAGGCCGGTTAGCACCTTAGATTGGAAACTTCCCGCGAATTTGCCGTCTCGTCGAATCATTAGCCCGAGCTGCATCAGGATCAGGGTAAGCATCAGGTATGCGGGGTAGCTGTGGAAGTGCTGCCAGATGGTGAGGTCGAGGCCGTTACGAACGCTCTTAGCATCTCCCGAGTGAGGGCCGGCTCCGGTCACTAGAACTCCAATGACCACCGCAATGGCACCGCTGACCGCAATGGCGCCGGAAAGCGAAAACATGGCAGGGGAGACCGGTGTGTGCTCAGATTTGATCGCCCTGAAGACCAGAAGCGATGCGGTGACGATCATGTATCCGCTTAGCACGAAGTGAGCACCGACAAACCAAGGGTTTAGCTTTGACCAAACGGTGAAACCACCGAGCACCGCCTGAGCCGGGATGCCGAGGCCTAGAATCAGGGCCGGGGCGAATAGACCCTTGCGAAGCTTTCGGCCGAGGCGAACGATGGTCACGAAGGTGAGCACCGCAACGAGGGCCAGAATGAAGGTAAGCATCCGATTGGTGAACTCGATGATGCCGTGGATGCCCATTTCAGGAGTGGTTACCAGCGAGCCGGTGGTGCACTTTGGCCAGGTTGGGCAACCCAGGCCCGAACCGGTCAATCTCACAACTCCACCGGTGACCACAATCAGCACCTGGCTGATCAGTGACGCCCACACATAGAGGGGAATTCTGGCTGCCGAGAACAGTGGCCCCAGAAATCTCGAGATCAGGGTTCTAATCAATCGAATCTTTACCTTTCGTGGCGTTTGGGTCTTACATTCCAACCAAGCGCGAAGTAAACTTATGCCTAGTTTCAAAGCTTTTCTCGGCCATACAGCCGGATTCAGACACTTCTAGTCTGTCACAGCAAAACTCTCTCGAAAGAGGCTCACTCCCAAGGGAATGAACCTTGCTGTGGCCAAGTTGAAACGAATGACTTCACGGATAGAGATAACCACTCGAACCCGAAAACATAGAGGAGGCCGGCTTGTCCGACATCATCATCGACAGACCAGAACTAGACAGCCTAGGCGTCTATGAATTTGGTTGGTCTGACTCAGACGCTGCGGGAACCAACGCGCGTCGTGGCATCAGCGAGGATGTCGTTGCCGACATCTCTGGCAAGAAGAGCGAACCTGATTGGATGCTTGAGCGTCGTCAGCGCGGCTATGAATACTTCTTGAAGAAGCCAATGCCGACCTGGGGTTCAGACCTTTCGGGCATCGACTTCGACAACATCAAATATTTCGTTCGTTCGACCGAGAAGCAGGCCACCAGCTGGGAAGAGCTTCCTGACGACATCAAGAACACGTACGAGCGTCTAGGAATCCCTGAGGCCGAGCGCAACCGCCTAGTAGCGGGCGTTGCCGCACAGTATGAGTCTGAGGTGGTTTACCACCAGATTCGCGAGGATCTAGAGGCGCAGGGCGTCATCTTCTTGGACACCGACACCGCTCTAAAAGAGCACCCTGAGATCTTCAAGGAATACTTCGGCACCGTAATCCCAGCCGGAGACAACAAGTTTGCCGCTTTGAACACCGCCGTTTGGTCTGGTGGTTCATTTGTTTACGTGCCAAAGGGCGTTCACGTCGAGATCCCCCTTCAGGCATACTTCCGAATCAACACCGAGAACATGGGCCAGTTTGAACGCACCCTGATCATTGCCGATGAAGACTCATACGTGCACTACATCGAGGGTTGCACCGCACCGATCTACAACTCTGACTCGTTGCACTCGGCGGTTGTCGAAATCATCGTGAAGAAGGGCGCACGCGTTCGCTACACGACGATTCAGAACTGGTCGAACAACGTTTATAACCTGGTCACCAAGCGCGCAATCTGCCACGAGGGTGCCACCATGGAGTGGATCGACGGAAACATCGGTTCAAAAGTCACCATGAAGTATCCAGCCGTGATTCTTGCCGGTGAGCACGCTCGCGGCGAGACTCTTTCGGTTGCATTCGCTGGCGAGGGTCAGCACCAGGATGCCGGCGCCAAGATGATTCACCTTGCGCCTTACACCAGCTCATCCATCGTCTCAAAGTCAATCGCCCGTGGCGGCGGCCGCACCTCATACCGCGGTGAAATCCGGGTCATGCCAGGAGCCCACCACTCGGCAAACACCGTTCGATGCGACGCTCTTTTGGTAGACACCATCTCTCGTTCAGACACCTACCCATACGTTGACGTTCGCGAAGACGACGTGTCGATGGGTCACGAGGCAACCGTTTCACGCGTCAGCGAAGAGCAGTTGTTCTACCTACAGTCACGCGGTTTGCCTGAGGACGAAGCGATGGCGATGATCGTTCGCGGCTTCATCGAGCCAATCGCCAAGGAACTCCCAATGGAATACGCTCTCGAGCTCAACAAGCTCATCGAAATGCAGATGGAAGGGGCTGTCGGCTAGTGACAACCTCAAACTCAACCGTTCCGGCTCAGCACGGAATGGCAGAACACAGCCATGGCGCAGGAGTGCCAATTCAGATTCGAAGCGCTCGTTTGCGCTCGGCGAATGTTGCCGATTTCGGGCCGGTCAGCCGGGTCGAAGAGCAATACCGCTACATCACCAGTGAGCGCCTAGCCGGGCTAGATGCAGATCACCTGGATGAATACATCGGTGACATTTCAATCAAGCACCCCGAGGGCGTCACCACGGCCTGGGTTGGCCCAGAGCACGCAGCCTTCGGTGCTGCCGGTTTGCCAGAAGACCGTCCAAGCGCGGCCGCCTGGGGTTCTGCTCAGCAGGCATACCTGGTAACCATCCCGAGCGACGCGAAGCCAGACTGCGAGGTTCAGATCGGAATTGGCTCAGAGAGCGAAACTCCGAGTGCACTTCACGTGATCATCGAAGCCAAGCCTTTCTCACGCGGAACCATCATCCTTGACCACAAGGGTTCGGCCGTTCTCGGTGAAAACGTCGAGATCATCGTCGGTGACGAGGCCGAAATCACCGTCATTTCGATTCAAGACTGGGACACCGCTGCGGTGCACAACTCGGCACAGTTTGCCAAGCTCGGCCGCAACTCGAAGCTTCGCCACATGGTGGTTAGCCTCGGCGGCAAGACCCTGCGCGTTTCGACCTCGGCCGAATTCACCGCACCTGGCGGCGACGTCGAGCTGCTCGGCATGTATTTCGCCGATGCCGGTCAGTACATCGAGAACCGCCTCTACGTTGACCACGCGGTGCCAAACTGCAAGTCACGCGTGACCTATAAGGGCGCGCTTCAGGGCGACAAGGCTCACACCGTTTGGGTTGGTGACGTCTTGATTCGCATGGCAGCCGAAGGAACCGACACCTACGAGCTAAACCGCAACCTGCTCTTGACCGACGGCGCCCGCGCCGACTCGGTTCCAAACCTAGAGATCGAAACCGGAAAAATCGAGGGTGCCGGTCACGCCAGCGCCAGCGGTCGCTTCGATGACGAACAGCTCTTCTACTTACAGGCTCGCGGAATCAACGAGCGCGAGGCACGTCGCCTCGTGGTTCGCGGCTTCCTAAACGAAATCATTCAAAAGATCGGAAATGAAGAGATCGAAAGCCGCCTTTCGGCTTCGATTGAGGCAGAACTTGAAAGGAGCGGCTCCTAATGGCAGTTCGCATTTGCGCAGTAGAAGACATCAAAAAGGGCAAGGCCATCCGTGTCAAGATCGGCGAAGAGGCGATCGCCATCGTTCGCACCAAGGCAGACCAGGTTTATGCGCTGAACGACAAGTGCTCACACGGTGAAATCTCACTGAGTGAGGGTTTTGTCGACAACGAGACCATCGAGTGCTGGGCACACGGTGCCAAGTTCTCGCTAGAGACCGGTGAGGCACTAACCCTGCCAGCCTACGAACCAGTGGCCAAATACGAGGTAATCATCGACAACGGTGACATCTTCCTCGAAATCGACGCCGACTAATCCAAGACTTTCAATAGAGAAAACGAGCTAATCATGGCAATTCTTCAGATCAAGAACCTGCACGTAACCGTAGAGACCGAGCAGGGCACCAAAGAGATCCTCAAGGGTGTCGACCTGACCATCCGCAGCGGCGAATCACACGCAATCATGGGCCCTAACGGCTCTGGCAAGTCAACCCTTGCCTACACGATTGCCGGTCACCCGAAGTACACCGTAACCGAGGGCGAGATTCTGCTCGATGGCGAAGACGTGCTCGAGATGTCTGTCGACGAGCGTGCCCGCGCAGGTCTCTTCTTGGCCATGCAGTACCCGGTTGAGATTCCAGGTGTTTCGGTCTCCAACTTCCTGCGCACCGCCAAGACTGCCATCGCAGGCGAGGCGCCGGCTCTTCGCACCTGGATCAAGGATGTTCGCGGCGCAATGGACGCCCTGAAGATGGACAACACCTTCACCGAGCGCAACGTGAACGAGGGCTTCTCGGGTGGCGAGAAGAAGCGTCACGAGATTCTTCAGCTCGAACTGCTCAAGCCTAAGTTTGCAGTGCTAGACGAGACCGACTCGGGTCTAGACGTTGACGCGCTAAAGATCGTTTCCGAGGGCGTCAACCGCGCCAAGGAAGCCAACGACTTCGGCCTACTGCTTATCACTCACTACACCCGCATCCTGAAGTACATCAAGCCAGACTTCGTGCACGTGTTCGTTGCCGGCAAGATTGCCGAGCAGGGTGGCCCAGAGCTAGCCGACCGCCTTGAGGCCGAGGGCTACGACCGCTACGTAAAGGCCTAAAACTTGTCTGAACTAGAACTCGAGCCAGCCAAGTATGACGAGGTCATCGAGGCGCTCAAGGATGTAATTGACCCAGAAATCGGCGTTAACATCGTCGATCTCGGCCTGATTTATGGCCTAAACAAGGGCGAAGACGACAGCCTGCTGATCAACATGACCCTGACCTCGGCCGGTTGCCCACTGACCGACGTGCTCGAGGAGCAGACGGCAGAGGCGCTGGATGGCGTGGTCGATGCATTCCGCATCAACTGGGTCTGGATGCCGCCATGGGGCCCAGAGAAGATCACCGAGGATGGCAAAGAGCAAATGCGCGCAATCGGCTTCTCAATCTAAAACCACAACCATCAAACCCGGTCTGCCTCGGCATTTTGATTCATCGAGGGTAGACTGGGTTTTTTGCTGGCCCGCCGTTCTGCTGGGCCAAACCTCAAACTACGGAGACATCAATGATTAGCGTGCGCGATCTCGAGATCCGCATTGGTGCACGCGTGCTGATGTCTGGAGTCAACTTTCGAGTAGACAAGGGCGACAAGGTCGGTCTGGTTGGGCGAAACGGTGCCGGAAAAACCACTCTGACCAAGATTCTCGCCGGCGATGGTCAACCATCCCAGGGCTTCGTTGATCGCGGGGGAGAGATCGGCTACCTGCCGCAGGACCCGCGCAGCGGCGACCCCGAAGAACTGGCCCGCACCAGAATTCTCAACGCCCGCGGTTTGGGCGATATTGCCGCCGAAATGGCAAAGTGCACCGAAGACATGGGCAGCATCGACGAGGCGGTCTATGACAGCGCGATGCGAAGATATTCAGAACTCGAAGAACGCTTTCAGGCCGCCGGCGGTTATGCCGCCGAAGCCGAAGCGGCGACCATTGCCAGCAACCTAAACCTCAAGGACCACATCCTCGATCAACCGCTCAAGACGCTTTCGGGTGGTCAGCGCCGTCGAATTGAGCTGGCCCGAATTCTGTTTTCTGACGCCGAAACCATGATTCTGGATGAGCCGACAAACCACTTGGATGCCGACTCTGTGGTTTGGCTGCGCGAATTCCTCAAGGGCTACCAGGGTGGGTTGATTGTGATCAGCCACGATGTTGATTTGGTCGAAGAGACAGTGAATCGGGTGTTTTATCTCGACGCGATCCGCTGCGTAATCGACATCTACAACATGGGCTGGCGCCAATATCAGAAGGCTCGCGAAACCGACGAGGAGCGACGCAAGCGCGACCGTGCAATCGCCGAGAAAAAGGCCTCGACCCTGCAGATTCAGGCGGCTAAATTCGGCGCGAAGGCATCCAAGGCGGTTGCTGCAAAGCAGATGGTTCGCCGCGCCGAGAGCCTGCTCAGTGGCCTCGATGAAGTTCGCGAGGTCGATCGAGTTGCCAAGATCAAGTTCCCAGACCCTGCACCCTGCGGTCGAACCCCGCTGATGGCCGAGAATCTGAGCAAGAGCTATGGATCCCTCGAAATTTTCACCGCCGTCGACCTGGCGATCGATAAGGGTTCTAAGGTGGTCATCATCGGCATGAACGGTGCCGGTAAGACCACGATGTTGCGCATGCTTGCGGGGCTAGACACCCCGGACACCGGAAAGATCGTTCCGGGCCACGGCCTGAAGATCGGTTATTTCGCTCAGGAGCACGAGACCCTCGACGTGAGCAAGTCGGTGCTCGAGAACATGCAGCGTGCAGCGCCTCAGCTTGCCGACACCGATGCACGCAAGGTGCTCGGTTCATTCCTATTCACCGGTGACGACGTCAATAAGCCGGCCGGCGTGCTAAGCGGTGGCGAGAAGACCCGTTTGGCTCTGGCCTCGCTGGTGGTCTCATCGGCCAATGTTTTGCTCTTGGATGAGCCGACCAACAACCTTGACCCTGCCAGCCGCGAAGAAATTCTGCGCGCCTTGAGCACCTTCACCGGTGCCGTGGTTTTGGTGTCTCACGACGTCGGTGCGGTGCTCGCGCTCAACCCTGAGCGTGTGCTGATTTTGCCTGATGGCGATGAAGATCACTGGAACGACGGATACGCCGACCTGATCTCGCTGAGCTAACTCAGCAGCAAAAGGTCTTCGGCGTTATTGTCATCATCGCCGACTTTTTTGCGCACCTTCGGCTTATAACTTGGGTCGGTTGCCAATCGTTTAAAGTGAATTTCCTGGCGAATCGCCCAGAGCAGGGCGGCGAATGCCAGCAGAGCAAAAACGATCCACTGCAGCGCATAGCTCAGGTGATTACCCTCGTCCAGTTGCGGCCGCGCCAACAGCTTGGGCAGCCCCGCCGAGGCGAAGTTATTTTGACCAAGGCTTAGATAGAACTCGTCAACCGCGCGGTCTTTGACGCCGATCTTGTTCATGAAACTAGGAACATTAATGGTGCCGATCTGGCCGGCAGGGGCATCGCGATTGAGAGTCGGTTCGCTAGGTCTGATGCGGCCCCAAATGGTTTGAGTCTCATTGCCCGGTTTTGGAAAGTTTTTTGGTGGGCTAAGTCTGTCGTCGGCCGGTAGCCAGCCGGTTTCGATGGCAAGCACCAATCCATCCTGGCGTTGAAAAGGAATCAACTCGAGGAATCCGGGGTCTCCGTTATAGGGGCGATTGCGAACCAGAAGCGTGTTTTCCGGCAGGAAGTGACCGGTTAGCTTTATCGGCAGCCATTCATCCTTGCTTTTGAATTTGGTGAAGCCCAAGTCGACCGGCTGTCGATCATAATTGCTGGCCAATTGGTTCATCTTGGCAAGTGCCTCGGTGCGTCGATTGAACTGCCAGTTAGAGAGAAAGCCGCAAGCAACGGCAAAAACGATAGCCAAGAGCAGCCAAGCCAACCAACGGCGCCAGGAATCTCTCAGGTAATTCATCTTTGCTTTCTAGAAGTGAGCGGATGCGATGAAAAAACCGCGAACCTCTAAATAGTCAATCAGAAAGCTGAGGTGTTCGTCACAGGCTAGCCAGGTTTTGATGCGATCCTGACCGTGAATTTTCGGGTTTCGCCAGCTGAGTTTGTGAGTGGCCTGGGCGATGCAACCGGCGCGAGAGCACTTATCGTGCGTTAAATCTTGACCGAGCAAGGCCTAGTCATCCGCCGGCTTCGTGGTTGCGGTGAAAGCGTCGGCACTAATCCGCAGCGTCGGCGCGACAACCGCGGTCGGCTTAGATTTCACTTCACCCTCACCCTTGGCGTTGGCCAAAACCACGGCAAAATAAGGCAAGAAGATGGCGCCGGCGAAGAACACCCACATCAACCAGCCATGAACCACAACGGCGAGGATGATGCAAGCCACGCGAACCACCTGAGAAATCAAGTATTTGCGCATGCGGTCGCGACGCTCTTCGTCGGGCGCTTGCCCCACCGAGGTGACGCTTTGAGGCTTGCTCATGGTTGAGCCTTTCAGGAAGTCGTTGAGCGCGGACCGGGTCGAAAATGACCCAAAACTGTAGACTTGCACTTGTCACAAGCGCTTCATTTCAAATTGTATTCCCAAGAGAGAAAACCCTCATGAGCACTCCTAGAACCGTTTTGGTAACCGGCGGAAATCGCGGCATTGGCCGCTCAATTGCCGAAGAATTCGTTCGTCAGGGCCACAGGGTTGCCGTGACCGTGCGTAGCGGTGAAGGACCGGAGGGAACCCTGAGCGTGAAGGCCGATGTCACCGACCCTGCGTCACTAGACGCCGCATTCGCCGAGGTCGAAGAAAAGCTTGGTGCGGTCGAGATTTTGGTGGCCAACGCCGGAATCACGCGCGACACTCTGCTGATGCGCATGACTGACGAAGAGTTCGAAGAGGTCATCAACACCAACCTGAACGGGGTGTTCCGTGTTCTTCGTCGCGCAACCAAGGGCATGATCAAGGCCCGTTTCGGCCGAGTCATTCTGATCGGCTCAGTGGTCGGTTTGCTTGGTTCTGCGGGTCAGGTCAACTATTCAGCCGCCAAGTCTGCCCTGGTCGGAATGGCTCGCTCGGTAACTCGTGAACTTGGAGCGCGAGGAATCACTGCAAACGTGGTTGCACCGGGATTCATCGACACCGACATGACCGCTGCTCTGCCTGAGGCGCAGCAAGACGAATACAAGAAAAAGATTCCTGCCGGCCGATTCGCGCAACCCGAAGAGGTGGCCAAGGTCGTGGCTTGGTTGGCAAGCGACGACGCAAGCTACATTTCTGGAGCGGTCATCCCAGTTGATGGCGGCCTAGGCATGGGTCACTAAAGACCCAGTTTTTCCTTCAGCTTGGATAGGTCATTGCCTTCCAGGATGAAGTCCGCGTGCTGGCGAACAATCGGCTTGCAGTTGAAGCCAACACCCAATCCGGCTTCCGCCATCATCGATAGGTCATTGGCGCCGTCGCCGACAGCGACCGTGTTCTCGATCGGAGTGCCGGTCAAAGCCGCCCATTCGAGAAGCGCATCGGCCTTTGCCTGACGATCCACGATGGCTCCGATGACTCTTCCGGTGAGAAACCCGTCGATTACCTCGAGCTGGTTGGCTCGTGCGAAATCGAGTTCCAGAATTTGGGCCAGGGGAGTAAGCAACTGGTTAAAACCGCCCGATACCGCGCCAACCTTGCCGCCGGCGGAATGCACGGCGTCAATCAGCTGCTTGGCCCCCGTGGTGATCGTGATTCGCTTCTGAACATCGGCGAAGACGCTGTCGGGCAGACCGGCGAGGGTTTTGACTCGCTCGATAAGGCTTTCGGCAAAATCTAGCTCACCGGCCATTGCGCGCTCGGTCACCGCGGCAACCTCGGCGCGCTTGCCAGCGACATCGGCCAATAATTCGATTACTTCGTCTTCGATGAGCGTCGAATCGACATCAAAGACAACTAAAAACTGGGTCACGGAGTAACCAGAACGCCCTTTCCAACCACGGTAATGCCCGAGTCGGTGACGAAGAATCCACGGTCAAGATCACGTTGCTTGTCGACACCGATCGACGCGCCGTCGGCTACTACGACGCTCTTGTCGAGGATAGCCTTTCGAACGGTGCAATCACGGCCAATTTGAACCCCGTCAAGCAAAATCGAGTCGGTGACCAGGGCACGGGAGTGCACCCGAACGTTTGGCGAGAGCACGCTTCGTTCGACGATGCCACCAGAAACCACCGTTCCGAGCGAGACAATTGAGTCGGTTGTGCGGCCCTGGTTGCCTTCACCGTCGTGAACAAACTTTGCCGGAGGCAAGTTGATCTGCTGGGTGTGAACCGGCCACTCGCTGTTGTAGAGGTTGAAGACGGGCATCACCGAAATCAGGTCCATGTGAGCTTCATAGTAGGAGTCCATGGTTCCCACGTCGCGCCAGTATGAGTGATCGCGCTCGGTAGAGCCGGGAATTTCGTTGTAGGTGAAGTCATAGACGCCGGCATCCTCGCGGCTGACCATGTAAGGCACGATGTCGCCACCCATGTCGTGAGATGAGCTCTCGAGGGTGCCATCGTGTTCGATTGCGTCGATCAGGGCCTGCGCGGTGAAAACATAGTTTCCCATCGAGGCCAAGACCTCGCCCGGTGAATCTGGCAGACCCTTTGGGTCGGCAGGCTTCTCTTTGAACTGGGCAATCTTGGTGTGGTCTTTGTCATCGACCTCGATGACACCGAACTGGTTGGCCAGGCTCAAAGGCTGACGAATCGCCGCCACGGTGACACCGCGGCCCGATTTCACGTGCGCATCAATCATCTGAGCGAAGTCCATTCGGTAAACGTGATCGGCGCCAACCACCACGACGATGTCAGGTCGCTCGTCGCTGAGCAGGTTCATGCTCTGCAGAATCGCGTCGGCAGAGCCGGAGAACCAGCGCTTGCCCAGACGCTGCTGAGCGGGAACAGAAGCCACGTAGGCGCCCAAGAGCGGTGACATGCGCCAGGTCTGTGAAATGTGGCGGTCGAGGCTGTGGGACTTGTATTGAGTGAGCACCACGATTCGACGCAGGCCCGAGTTAATGAGGTTTGACAGCGCGAAGTCGATCAGTCGATAGCTGCCGCCGAAAGGAACCGCAGGCTTTGCGCGGTCCGCGGTTAGTGGCATCAGGCGCTTGCCCTCGCCGCCGGCTAGAACCATTCCAAAAACACGTAGAGCACTCATGTTTCAAATGTTATTGGTCAAATGTGTCGGCGGAGTAACATGTCGACATGAGAATCGACCTGATCAGCAAGGAATATCCACCGGCCATTTATGGCGGCGCGGGCGTACATGTCGCGGAACTAGTGAGAGTTTTGCGTCGCCACATCGACGTTCAGGTGCGTTGCTTCGGCGAAGAACGTAATGAAAAAGATACATTCTCATACCGCCACAGCCCTGAATTTGACGGCGCTAACGGGGCACTGCAGACCATGGCGGTTGACCTCAGCATGGTTGCTGACATTGCCGGAGCCGATCTGGTGCACTCACACACCTGGTATGCCAATTTCGCCGGTCAGGTTGCCGGCACCCTGCACGGAATTCCTCACCTAATCACCGCACACAGCCTTGAACCGTTGCGCCCCTGGAAGGAGCAGCAGCTCGGCGGGGGATACCGCCTCTCATCCTGGGTTGAGCGCACCGCCTACGAAGGAGCCACCGGCATCATCGCGGTTTCCGATGGAATGCGTCGCGATATCTTGCGCGCCTACCCGCAGCTAGACCCGAACAAGGTCTCTGTGGTGCACAACGGAATCGACCTGGATGCCTTCCAAGCGGCAGATAACCCTGATCTCGTGCGAGCAAACGGAATCAATCCTGACCAGCGAAGCGTCGTGTTCGTCGGCAGAATCACGATGCAGAAGGGCCTACCATACCTGATCAAGGCTGCCCGAGAACTGCCGAGCGACGTTCAGCTTGTGCTCTGCGCCGGGGCACCTGACACGCCAGAAATTTTGGCAGAGGTGACCGAACTCGTGAACGAACTTCGCAAGCACCGTGACAACGTGGTCTGGGTTGAGAAGCACGTCAATCGCGCCGAATTGATCGCAATTCTTTCTGCGGCAACCGTGTTTGCCTGCCCATCTATCTATGAGCCGTTGGGCATCGTGAACCTAGAGGCAATGGCCTGCGGCACTCCGGTTGTGGCGACCGCAACTGGCGGCATCCCTGAGGTTGTCGCCCACGGTGAAACCGGCTTGCTGGTTGACATCGAGCAGCTCCAGGATGGCAGCGGCAAACCTCTTGATGAGGCCAAGTTCGTCTCGGATTTCGCAGCTGCTCTCAACGAAATGCTGGCCCACCCGAAGTTGGCCGAATTCGGCGCAGCGGGCCGAAAGCGTGTCGAAGAGCACTTCAGCTGGGATAGCATCGCCGAACAAACTATTCGCGTCTATCAGAGGGCAATCGCCGGAAACCTCTAGGCTAAAAGCATGTCCCGCGTTATCGATCTAAATAATGTCACCGTGGTGCGCGATCAGCGCCCAATTCTCAACAATGTCGACTGGCAGGTTGAATCAGATCAACGCTGGGTAATTGTCGGGCCAAACGGTGCCGGCAAGACCACCCTGTTGCGAGTCGCTGGTGCCCAGATTCACCCATCCAGCGGTCAGGCAACAATTCTCAACGAGCGCCTCGGTGAAATCAACGTCTTCGAACTGCGCACCAGAATCGGTTTTGCCTCGAGCGCATTGGCATCGCACATTCCAAATTCCGAGACCGTGCTTAACGCCGTGATGACCGCCAGCTATGCGGTGACCGGTCGTTGGAACGAAAAGTATGACGACATCGACGAGCGTCGCGCACGCAGAGTTCTCAACGAATGGGCGCTGGAAAACTATGCCGATCGCGCCTTTGGCACCCTAAGCGACGGCGAACGAAAGCGCACCCAGATTGCTCGCGCCGTGATGCCAGACCCAGAGCTGCTGCTCTTGGATGAGCCGGTGGCCAGCCTAGATCTTGCCGCTCGAGAGCAAACCATCAGCATCATCGGCCAGTATGCCTCGGCGCCAAGTGCTCCGGCAATCGTCATGGTTACGCACCACCTGGAGGAGATCCCGGCCGGATTCACTCACGCGCTGATCCTGCGCGAGGGTCAGGTTTATGCAGCCGGCGAAATCGGCCACACGCTAACCTCAACCAAGATCTCCGAGGCCTTCGGTTTCAATGTCGAGGTTGACTATGCCGACGGTCGCTACCGCGCAAGAGCCAAGCACTAAAAAGATTCACAGTTAGTGCTTTCGCGGGCGCAGAGGTTCTGTTATGCTTGACCCTTGGTGCTATTTAGCAACCACCCCAAAGTTTTTATAGAAATCCGTTAGAACAACTAGGAAGTTACCCATGAAGACAGACATTCACCCAAAGTATGAGACCGTTGTTTTCCGCGACTTGGCCTCGGGTGTAGCGTTCCTTACTCGCTCAACCGTGTCAAGCAGCAAGACCATTGAGTGGGAAGACGGCAACAGCTACCCAGTTTTCGACGTTGAAATCTCTTCAGCATCGCACCCGTTCTACACCGGTAAGCAGCGCATCATGGACACCGCTGGTCGTGTCGAGCGCTTCAACGCACGTTACAAGGGCTTCGGCGCGTAACAAAAGCTTCGGTATCTAATACATACCGCGGGACCAGGGATGTCCACACATCCTCAGGTTGAGATAGAAAAACCTCGCTTCGGCGGGGTTTTTCTTTTAAGCGAAACTTTGGGGATTGAACCTAGAGTTTTAGTGGCCAACCGCGCTTGCTGGTGAAATCTGGATTATTGCGGCGCATGAATGACTCGAAGTCGGCGTCTAGATAGTCACTCCAACCCACCTGCAGGTCGTGCAATTCGGCGGCGGTGTTCGGCAGCTCATTTGCCCAGCGACGTGCGATCGCCTGCGCAACTCGGCCGGCAGCCACGGCGTCGGCGGTGGCATTGTGAGCATCCGAGAGCGGCACCCCATAGAACTCGGCCGCGTTTTCGAGGCGGCGCTTGCCCTTGCGGAACTTGTCTTTGAATTTGTCGATCACCAGGGGATCGATGATTGGGCCGGGGTTAGACAGCGGGGTCAATCCGTGGCGAAGGGCCTCAAAGTGCAGAATCGTGAAGTCATAGGGCGCGTTATAGGCGACCACTGGCAACCCGCGCTCGAAAAACCCTCTGAGAGTTTCAAGCACCTCAGAGACCACCTCGGCCGCGGGGCGGCCATCTCGGCGGGCGATTTCGGTGGTCACACCGTGAACGTCGCTTGCCTGAGTCGGAATCTCAATGACCGGGTCAGCCAACCATTCGATGTCTTTGCCAATAATTTCACCGGCGGCGTCTAGTTCAACCGCGCAAGCGGTGACGATTCGGGCATCGGTTAGGTCAAGGCCCGTGGTTTCTAGGTCGAAAACCGCCATGTTTTTGGCCCAGTCGGGCAGGTCAGGGGAGAAGTCGAAGCTCAGCTGCTGATCGGTCATGAGTCAAGGCTATTGACTACTACTGACAAAGTCCGGCACCACGAGCAACTTCTAGGGCGGCCTTCGAAAGATTCATGCTGAAAATGTGCAGGCCCGGCGCGCCGGCGTCGACGAGGTCACGTGCAAGCTTTATTGAATAGTCCATCCCGATGACGCGCGCCTCGGCCTCGGTGCCGGCATTTTCAAGTTTCTTCATCAAATCAACCGGGATAGCCGCGCCGCTCATCTCGGCCATGCGAACCACCTTGGCCGCGTTGCCGACCGGCATTAGCCCGGGGATGATCGGCAGGGTGGCTCCGGCGACCTTGGCGCTGGCAACCAAATCGGTGTAGGCCTCGACGGTGAAGAACAGCTGCGTCATCGCGTAGGTCGCGCCTGCCGATTGCTTCATTTCGAGGACCATCGAATCGTGCTCCATGTGTGGAGACTCTGGGTGAACCTCTGGGAATGCCGCCACGCCAACCTCGAGGTTTGAGGTCTGACGAACCAGGTGAACCAGTTCGAGCGCGCTCTTGAGTTCGCCGGTGAGCAGCGCATCCGGGTTATCCCTTGGAGCATCGCCTCGCAGGGCCAGAATCGAGTGCACGCCGGCATCCTCGAATCGGCTAATCGTCTCTGCGGTGCTGGCTCGAGACCCACCCACGCAAGTCAGGTGACCGATGGTCATGATGTCTTTGGCCATCCGCTCGACTACGGCCAGCGAGGTCTCTCGATTCGAACCACCTGCACCGTATGTCACCGAGACGAAGTCGGGGTTGACCTCCATGAGAGCGTCAAACGAGCGCCAAAGCTGATCGGCGGCTTCCTCTTGGTTTCTTGGTGGGAAAAATTCGAATGAGAGCGAAGGCTCTCGTCTTCCAGAGCGAGCACCAAGAGCCTCGGTGACCGTCTCAAACGGGCCGGCTGCAGTCTTGCGGAGCAATGGGAAATCGGGCATCACATAAGTATATTCCAAGCCCCGCGCCGATTGCGCCTCGGTTAGACTTGAAGCCTATGTTTACCCCTCGCTCACAGCAGCTTCTCGACGCCATCAAAACCCGCGTAGTAGTCGCCGATGGCGCCATGGGAACCATGATTCAAGACGCCAGCCCATCGATGGATGACTTCCAGAATTACGAGGGTTGCAACGAGATTCTGAATGTCACACGACCTGACATCATCAGCAGCATCCATGCCCAATATTTGAAGGCCGGCGCCGAGGCAATTGAAACCAACACCTTTGGCGCCAACTTTGCGAATCTCGCCGAATATGGCATCGAGGAGCGAATCGAAGAGCTAGCACTGGCCGGTGCCCAGGTCGCTCGACAGGTGGCAGACGACTTCAGCACGGATGAAAAGCCGCGTTATGTGCTCGGCTCGGTGGGTCCAGGAACCAAATTGCCAAGCCTCGGACACGAAAAATTCTCGGTGCTGCGCGATGCCTACCAGAAGCAGTGCGTCGGGCTGCTAAACGGTGGCGTGGATGCGATTCTGATTGAAACCGCCCAGGACTTGCTTCAGGCAAAGAGTGCCGTGATTGGTGCCAAGCGCGCCATGAAATCCTTGGACTTTTTTGTTCCAATCATCGTCTCGGTGACCATCGAAACCACCGGAACCATGTTGCTCGGCTCCGAAATCGGGGCAGCTTTGACCGCGCTTAGCGCACTGGGCATCGACTCGATCGGCCTGAACTGTGCCACCGGGCCAACCGAAATGAGCGAGCACCTTCGCTATCTGTCGAAGTATTCAAACCTTCCGGTAACCGTGATGCCGAATGCCGGCCTGCCAATCCTTGGCCCTCACGGCGCACACTATCCGTTGACCCCGGTCGAACTGGCAACCGCACAGTTGCAGTTTGTGAATGACTATGGAGCGGGGCTCGTTGGTGGCTGCTGTGGCACCACCCCGGCACACATCCAAGCCGTTGCAGAGGCTGTGGCGGGCAAGAAGCCGGCAAGACCAACTCTCATCGTCGAACCGGGTTTGGCTAGCCTCTATCAGCACCAGCCATTCGATCAGACGATGACCTACCTGTCGATTGGCGAGCGCACCAATGCCAACGGCTCCAAGGCTTTTCGCGAGGCCATGCTGGCTGAGAACTGGGAAGAGTGTCTTGAAATTGCCCGTTCGCAGACGCGAGAAGGCGCGCACCTGCTAGACGTTTGTGTCGATTATGTGGGCCGCGATGGCGTTCGCGACGCCCGAGAGCTGGTCAGCCGCCTGGCCACCGCAACCACCTTGCCTTTGGTTCTCGACTCAACCGAACCAGCCGTGCTTGAAGCCGGTCTCGAGTGCATGGGCGGTCGCGCCATGATCAACTCGGTCAACTACGAGGATGGCGACGGCCCGACCTCACGCTTTGCTCGCATCATGCCGCTTGTGGTCGAACACGGGGCCGCCGTAGTCGCTCTGACCATCGATGAAGAGGGTCAGGCTCGAACCGCCGACACCAAGTTTGCAATTGCCGATCGCTTGATCAAAGACCTGACTAAGAACTGGGGAATGAACCTGGTCGACATTACCGTCGACACGCTCACATTTCCGATCGCAACCGGGCAGGATGAGACGCGTCGCGATGGCATCGAAACCATCGAAGCCATTCGACGCCTGAACGCTGCCTACCCCGGAGTGCAGAGCACTCTCGGAATCTCAAACATCTCGTTCGGCCTGAGCCCAGCGGCGCGTCACGTGCTGAACTCGGTGTTCTTGCACGAGTGCGTTCAAGCTGGTCTGACCAGCGCGATTGTGCACGCGGCGCGCATCATGCCTCTGAATCAGATTCCTCAGGAGCAGCTGGACGCCGCGCTTGGCTTGATCTATGACAAGCGCGAATATGACGCCGAAGGCAACGTTAGCTATGACCCTCTAACTCACTTCCTAGATGTTTTCAGCGGAGTTGACTCAAAGGCTGCACGGCAGTCACGAGCCGATGAGCTGGCCGAGATGCCGCTCAACGAGCGCCTTCAGCGCAGAATCATCGACGGCGAGAAGAAGGGCCTAGAGGCCGACCTCGATGAGGCGATGGCGGGCGGCATGAAGGCCCTAGAGATCATCAACGACCACCTGCTCGAGGGCATGAAGGTTGTCGGCGAGCTGTTTGGCAAGGGGGAGATGCAGCTTCCTTTCGTGTTGCAGTCGGCCGAGGTTATGAAGACCGCGGTGGCACACCTTGAGCCGTTTATCGAAAAAACCGAAGATCAAGGCAAGGGTCGAATCCTGCTGGCCACGGTTCGCGGTGACGTGCACGACATCGGCAAGAACCTGGTTGACATCATTCTGAGCAACAACGGCTTCGAGACCGTCAACATCGGAATTAAGCAGCCGATCAACGCCATCCTTGAAGCGGCCGAAGAGCACAACGTTGACGTGATTGGTCTTAGCGGCCTGCTCGTGAAGTCGACTCAAATCATGAAGGAAAACCTCGAGGAGATGAATCTTCGCGGTGTCGCGCAGCGCTGGCCAGTAATTCTCGGGGGCGCGGCGCTCACTCGAAGCTTTGTTGAACAAGACCTAGCCGAGATTTATGAGGGTGAAGTTCGATATGCCCGCGATGCCTTCGAGGGCCTTCGACTCATGGATGCACTCGTGAAAATTAAGCGAGGTGACACCTCGGTCACGCTGCCGCCGTTGAAGCAGCGCGTGGTGAAGCCGGTCAGCAAGCTCGTGCACACCGTGCCCGACATGATGCCGAACCGTTCTGATGTTGCCAGCGACAACGAGATTCCGACCCCACCGTTCTGGGGAACTCGCATCGTGAAGGGTGTTCCGCTTCGCGACTATGCCTCGTTCCTAGATGAGCGCGCTACCTTCATGGGTCAGTGGGGCCTCAAGCCTTCGCGCGCCGATGACGGTGCCAGCTATGAAGAGCTGGTTGAAACCGAGGGCCGACCTAGACTGCGTGCCTGGATGGACCGCATTCAGACCGAGGGTTTGCTCGAAGCCGCAGTGGTTTACGGCTACTTCCCAGCCGTCTCAGATGGCAACGACCTCGTGATCTTGCACCATGGCCCGGATGGCGCCTCAGATGGCGGCTCAGGCGGAGTTCCGGGCACCGAACGCATGCGCTTCACCTTCCCGCGTCAGGCCCGCGACCGTCACCTGTGCCTCAGTGATTTCGTTGCCTCCAAGGAAAGCGGCAAGATTGACGTCGTTCCTTTCCAGCTGGTCACCATGGGCAACCGGGTAACCGAGGTTGCCAACGAGATTTATGCGCGAAACGAATACCGCGACTATCTAGAACTTCACGGTCTATCGGTGCAACTCACCGAAGCCTTGGCCGAATTCTGGCACGCGCGAGTTAGAGAAGAGCTCGGATTCTCGGCCGAAGACCCATCCGAGGTTGAGGGCTTGTTCAAGCTCGACTATCGAGGAGCCAGATATTCGTTCGGTTACCCGGCCTGCCCAGAGCTCGAAGACCGTGTGAAACTCGTTGAGCTTTTGAAACCCGAGCTGGTTGGAGTGACCCTGTCTGAAGAACTTCAGCTTCACCCTGAGCAGTCCACCGATGCCATGGTTTTGCATCACCCAGAAGCGAAATACTTCTCGGTTTAGCCGAATACCGAAATGGTGCTGCAATCGGAGGAACTGGCGAAGACCGCCCTAGCGCGTTCGGAGCCGCGTGAGGCGATCATCGCCGACACGGCCACTCGCTATTGGTTCTATCCGGCAACCAACCCAGTGGCGAAAACTCTGATTTTTATCCATGGCTACCGAGGAAATCACCACGGCCTCGAGGCCATCGCCGGCGCGCTGCCCGATTTCAACATCGTGATTCCGGATCTGCCTGGTTTCGGCCGTTCGGCGCCATTTGCCGGTGAACACAGCGTCGAGGGCTATGAGCTTTGGTTAGAGGCCTTCATCGCCCAGATTTCGAGTGAATTTGCCATCAAGGGTCGACCTGTTTTGGTTGGGCACAGTTTTGGCAGCATCATCTCGGCAGCCTGCGCAGCCAACACCCAGGCTATTTCTCACCTGGTGCTGATCAACCCGGTTTCGGCCCCCGCCCTTGAAGGACCCAAAGCGGCTCTAACCAGGCTAGCCAGACTCATGTTTTGGCTCAGTGGCGCCTTACCGCTCGCAGCCGGGCTTAGGTTGCTGAAGAGTTGGCCCATGGTGCGGGGGATGAGCATCGTGATGACCAAGAGCTGGAAACCAGAGCTGCGCCGGTGGGTTCACGCCCAACACGACGCCAACTTCAATGATTTCGCGAATCGTCGAGTTGCCATCGAGGGTTACAGCGCATCCATTTCGCACAACGTCGGCGAGTACGCGTCGAGGTTTTCGGTGCCAACCACGCTTATCGCCGGCGCCAAGGATGACATCACCAGCGTGAAACAGCAGGAAGCGATGGCATCAACCATTCCCGTGAGCTGGTCGCTGACAATCCTGCGCGGTGTCGGCCACCTCACCCACTACGAAAAGCCTTTCGAAGTTGCAACCGCAATCAGGGCGGATTTAGTTATTGCCGAGGAAGGTGAAGCACTTGAAGACTGATCACATCTACTTCGATGCGCGCTTCATCCGCTATGACCACCACGATGGAATCAGCCGCTTCTCGGCAGGGCTTTTTGCCGCCCTAAGCCGTCGCACCAGGGTCACTGCCATCATCCATGACACCCGGCAATTGCTAAAGCTTCCTCGCGGTTGCGACTACATCTTGGCAAATGACCCGACCTCCATCAGCGAGCTGTTCATCGCGAGAACCCTAAACAAGGCAGGCGCCAAGATTGTTTTTTCGCCGATGCAAACCATGGGCTCATGGTTTCGTCGCTACAAATTGATTTTGACCCTCCACGACCTGATCTACTATCGCCACCCGGCTCCGCCACCAGAGTTCAACTGGCTAATTCGCACCGGTTGGCGCCTTTTTCATATGGTCTATTGGCCACAGCGGCTATTTCTGAACCGTGCTGATGCGGTTGCCACGGTTTCGAAAACCTCGATGAGGCTCATGCTCGAGCACAGGTTGACCACAAGACCCATTTCGGTGATTTACAACGCCGCCGGCACCTTCGGTGAAGAAGAGGCGAACATCCCACCAAAGGTAAGGCCTCGAGACGGCCAGAGATTGGTTTACATGGGTTCGTTCATGGACTACAAGAACGTCGAGGTTTTGATCGATGGCATGCAACACCTGCCCGAGTATGAACTGCACTTGCTAAGTCGAGTAAAGCCAGAGCGCAAGAGCCAGCTGGAGGCCCGAATCAAGCCAGGATCCGGCAAGGTCGTGTTTCACGACGGAGTATCCGAGGATGAATACCACCGCCAGCTCGATCAAGCGGTGGCCTTGGTCACCGGCTCGAGAGACGAAGGATTCGGAATACCACTGATTGAATCCATGTCGAGAGGTGTGCCCGTGGTGGTTTCCGACATCGAAATTTTCAAGGAAATCGGTGGTGATGCCGCTCTGTTCTTTGATCAGGAAGACCCTAAGGATTTCGCCCAACAGGTTCGCAAACTCGAATCAAACCCGGTTTGGCTCGATCGCGGTGAGGCATCGATTAGACATGCCGAGCAATTCAACTGGGATAGGTCGGCTGGCGACCTAATCGAAATGATTGCCGGGCTATAGAGTCAGGGTTTTTGGCTCGTAGTGAGCAACCACCCAGCCGGTCTCGAGGCTGTGCTCGAAAACACTGAGGCAGGCATTGCCGAGTCGCTCGTTTTCCCTCGGAAACTCACCGTTGCTGACCAAACGCAAGAGGGTGCGAATAAGCGCGCCGTGCGAGACCGTCAGCACTCGCTTGCCCTCGTGGTGGTCTAGCAGGCGCTGAAGCAATATCCAGGCGCGGGCCTCCAGTTGCGCCAGGGTTTCGCCACCTGGAACATGGTTGGTGTCTTGATATTTGGCCTTCCACTCTTCGTGAGACAGACCTTCGGCCTCGCCGAACGAACGCTCGAGCAGCAACTCTTCGATCTGAACACCGTTGAGGCCGGTGGCTTCGGCCACGATAACCGCGGTGTCGCGAGCGCGTGAGAGGGGAGAGGACAGGATTAAATCCCAGGTTTGACCCTGCGCTGTTGCCGCGGCAATCGCGGCGCCGGCGGTCTTGGCCTGCTCGATGCCGGTTTCATTCAAGGGAATATCGGTGACACCCTGAAGTCGAAAATCGATGTTCCAATTGGTCTGGCCATGGCGAAGCAAACCGATGACGGTCTTAGTCAATGAATAACCTTTCAAGAACCAGCGACGTGTTCGCCTCAATCTTTGCCGTGGCCAATTCATCACCCTTGGTTTCACCGATGTTCACGATGACAATCGGCTTTCCGGCGCGAGCGGCACGACGGGCAAATCTGAGCCCAGAGTTCACGGTCAGCGAGGTTCCGGCAACCAGCAGGGCGTCGGCTTCGTCAAGTCGCGACATTGCAAACTCGACTCGAGACTGCGGAACCGATTCTCCGAAGAACACCACGTCTGGCTTCAAAATTCCTCCGCACACCGGGCAGGCAGGTATGCGAAAGTCTGCAGCGGCCTCTAGTTCTGCGTCTCCATCTGGAGAGAATTCGTGGTTCGCGTCTTTTTCAATGTCGGGGTTGAGCTGTTGCAGCAACTCATCCATGTGCACTCGCGTCATCGGAGCACCGCACTTCATGCATCGCACCGTGTCGAGACGACCGTGGAGGTCAATCACATTCTTTGAGCCGGCGGCCTGGTGCAAGGCGTCGACATTCTGGGTGATCACGTGTTGAACCTGACCTAGGCGCTCTGCAGCTGCCAAAGCGAAATGACCACCATTCGGCTTTGCCTCAGCGATTCGACTCCAACCGACATAGCTGCGGGCCCAATATCGAACCTGAGCAGACTCCGAGCCCATGAAGGTGTCAAAAGTCATCGGGTGTCGGGCCACGCGCCCCTGGCCACGATAGTCCGGGATGCCTGAGTCGGTCGAAATGCCGGCACCTGTTAGAGCTACAACAGACTTGCCGGCGAGTTTTTCGCGGGCATAGTCGATGCTATAGAGCACTGCGGCTCCGAGCGGTTCCAGGTTTTCCATCCACACAAGTCTAACTTTCCGATTCGGGCGCGGTCTGGCCGTGGCAAGATAAGTGTTTGGACGCTAGGAGGCTCGATGATCAAATACCTCGGGTCCAAACGCACCCTGATTCCAGAGCTGACCAAACTTGCCGAGGCATCCGGGGCTAAAACCGCCCTGGACCTTTTCACCGGAACCACGCGAGTGGCTCAGGCGTTCAAGAAACTCGGCATGCATGTGACCGCATCCGACGTGGCAACCTATTCTGAGTGCTTCGGGAAAACCTGGATCGAACTCGACAGACACCAGGCAGATCAGGGCGAACTGGCCGAAGCGCTGCTCGAACTAGACGGGCTCAAGGGGGAGGCAGGCTATTTCACCCAGAAATTCTGTGTCGAAGCTCGCTATTTCCAGCCCAAGAATGGCGAGCGAGTCGATGCGATTCGAGAGCGAATCGAGAGCGACTATCGAGAGTCTTGGCTCTATTACCCGCTGCTAACCAGCCTCATTTTGGGTGCCGATCGCGTCGACAGCACCACCGGGATTCAAATGGCCTTCCTGAAGGGTTGGGCCAGCCGATCGGGCAACACGCTCGAACTTCGTGACCCAGAGCTTTTGCCTGGCCCAGGGCGATCTATCCGTGGCGATGCGCTCGAGATAGTCAAAGAGCTGCCTGAGGTTGAGTTGGCATATCTCGACCCGCCCTATAACCAGCATCGTTATTTTGGCAACTATCACGTGTGGGAGTCTCTGGTTCGCTGGGATAAGCCAGAAACCTACGGAGTAGCTAATAAGCGCATCGATGCCCGCGACGCCGAGATGAAGAGCCCGTTCAACTCGAAGAAGACCATGTCAAAGGCTTTGGCGCAACTCATCGACGACCTCAAATGTGGCACGCTGATGCTCAGCTATAACAACGAATCCTGGCTGTCTCGCGATGATTTATTCGAAATCACTGCAAAGCACGGTCACGTTGAGATTCTGGATTTTGATTTCAAGCGCTACGTCGGCTCGCAGATCGGGGTTTTCAACAAAGCCGGTCAACGTGTTGGAGTGCCTGGCGCCAAGCGAAACATTGAGCACGTGGTCATTGCCGGCGAGAAGTCGACGGTTATGCGGATGATTCAAAGCATTAAGTGAAAAACCCCAGCCGTGGAGGGCTGGGGCTTAGTGTCCGAAAGGGGACTTGAACCCCTACCCTCATAAGAGGACTAGCACCTCAAGCTAGCGCGTCTGCCATTCCGCCACCCGGACGAGTGGAAACCAAGCCAGATTAGGCTTGGGCAACGAGGAACAACATTACCAGAGAACTTGCAGCAGAACTAACCCGCCAAATGCTTCCAAGATTGTTGCTTTGGGGTAGTTTTGCTCTATGGCTACAGAACCGCGCTTCGCGCTACAACAGTTAATCGCTTCGCTAGAGCGTCATTTCGAGGCAGTTTCGGCGCGTCGAGGCGAGGATGATCCGTCAGTGGAGCAGGCTTACTACCAACTCGAAGACGCATTCCTGAACTATGAAGAGGCCTTGGCCGAACAGTTTGAGGAATACCTGCCTATTTCGCTTGCGGAGGAAGACGGAGAATGAATCTTTTTGACGCAATCATCCTTGGCATAGTTCAGGGACTCACCGAGTTTTTGCCGATTTCATCCAGTGCGCACGTTCAAATAGTTCAGCAATTGCTTGGCCTTGCCGCCATGCCAAAACCTCAACTGACCGCCTTTATCGCCACGATTCAACTGGGCACCGAGGCTGCGGTCTTGATCTATTTTTGGCGCGATATCACGAGAATTTCGAAAGCGTTTTTTGCGAGCCTATTCAGAGGCAAGAAGTCGAGCGATTCAAAGCTCGGCTGGCTGATCATTGTTGGCAGCCTTCCGGTGGTTGTCATCGGTCTGGCCTTCAAGAATTTGATTGAGAACCAATTGCGAAGCCTTTGGGTCATCGCCTTCACTCTGATCGTTTTCGGAATCATTCTTGCGATCGCAGACCGCTTCGGGAAGCGCAACCGAGGAATCGAGTCGCTCACCACAAAGCACGGAATTCTGTTTGGTCTTGGGCAGGCGCTGGCGGTTATCCCAGGTGTTTCACGTTCTGGCGGAACCATCTCGGTTGGCCTAGCCCTCGGCTACAGCCGTCAGGCAGCGGCTCGCTACAGCTTCCTGCTTGCTATTCCAGCCGTGCTAGCCAGTGGGCTATACGAATTCGCGAAGAGTTATAAAGATCTTGCCCCTAGCGATTTGGTCGCCACAGCAGTTGCCACAGTGGTGGCCTTTGCGGTCGGTTTCTCAGTGATCGTGGTGCTGTTGCGCTATCTGAGCCGAGGTTCGTTCATGCCGTTCGTGGCTTGGAGAATCATCGTCGGTCTCGCAGTGCTCGGCGGCTTGGTTAGCGGTCAATTGGTGGCCTAAAGGCCCTGCAACGCCAAATTAGTCCTGCTCGAGGTTGGGCTGTTCGGGGTTTTCCTTGTTCTCGGCTCTGAGAAACTTCTCGAATTCCTTGGCCAACGATTCGCCTGAAGCCGCCGCAGACTCGACCTCGTCGCGAGTCTTTTCTAGCTGACTGATGTAGTTAGCCATCTCGTCGTCGCCCTCGGCGATTTCGTCGATGCCGCGTTCCCAGGCGAAAGCCTCTTCGCCAAGCTTGCCGTGATCAAAGTGAACCCCAAGCAGCCGTTCGACCTCGATTAGAAGTGACAGTGTGGCTTTTGGCGATGGAGTGTTGTGAACATAGTGGGGAACCGAGGCCCATAGCGCAACGGCCGGAATTCCAGCCTTCTCAAGCTCGATTCCGAGAACGCTCAGAATTCCGACCGGCCCTTCATACTGGCTTCGTTCGATTTCGAGTTCGAGTCTGGCGTGCTCGTTCTGGCTGGTTGCCATGATGCCGATTGGGCGGGTGTGGGGCACGTCGGCGAGCATGGCGCCGAGAAATAGAACCGCCTCGATTTCGCGATCTTCGACCATCTCCATCACCTCGGTGGCGAAAGACTTCCATCGCCTGGCCGGCTCGGTTCCCAGCAGCACGCTCAGCTTTGAGAAAGATGGGTTGTTTGAAACCGCCTCCGATGAGGGAATGCACATTTCGGTGCCCGGCCAATCGAGCGTTCGCGAGCCATCGGCCTCATAAGAAACGGTCGGGCGGGTGAATTGGAAGTCGTAGTAATCCTCTGGGTCAACGGCTGCGACAACGTCTGCTTGAATCTGCTCGCAGATAAATTTTGCGGCCCCGCTGGCTGACTCGGCAGCATCGTTCCAACCCTCGAATGCCACAATCAGGGTGCGACCTGAGAAAATCTGCGCGCTCACGTGTGCCTTTCAATGCCGGAATGCCTACCGATAAAACTCTATGCCAAATGGCAACGGTAAAATCGAACCATCATGTTTGGAAAAAAGCGACCTGCGGCCGTCTTGTGGGACTTAGATGGCACGCTCGTCGACTCCGAGGGATACTGGCTCTCGAGCGAACAAAACCTGGCGCAGGAATTCAACGGAAACTGGAACGCCCAGGATGGTCTCGACCTGATTGGCATGAGCCTCTATGACTCGAGCAAGGTAATGAAGGCCAAAATGGGCCTCGACCTCGAAACCGAGGAAATCATCAATCGCTTGACCGACGACGTCGTGGCTCAGCTTTCGGTTTCAATCCCGTGGCGCCCGGGGGCTCAGGAACTGCTTCGCGAGCTCAAAAAGCGAGGCATCAAAACCGCGCTCGTGACGATGTCGATGAAACGCATGGCGGAGTCTGTGGCCAATCAAATTCCTTTCGACGCCTTCGACGTGATTGTTGCCGGCGACATGGTCACCAACGGCAAGCCGCACCCGGAACCATACCTGATGGCCGCGCAACTGCTCGGAGTTCGCCCAGAAGACTGCGTCGCATTCGAAGACTCACAAACCGGCCTGCGGTCAGCAGAAGCTGCCGGAACCAAGGCAATCGGCATCAACAACATCGTCCCGCTTCCAGAACAACCAGGCCGAATCATTTGGCCGACTCTCGAGGGTGTCACCCTGAGAGACCTTCGCAAGCTTTTCTAAAGGAAAACATGACAATGCAAAAATCAGGCCAGCAGATCAAGTTGCCGACCGGGCCGTTTCGCGCCGGCGACCGAGTTCAGCTGACCGGGCCGAAGGGCCGCTTGAACACCATCACCCTCGAGGCCGGTCAGCGATATGGCACTCACCGCGGTGACCTGATGCACGACGACATCATCGGCAAGCCAGAGGGTTCAGTGATTCTCAACCAGTTCGGCGTTGAATACTTGGCGTTCCGCCCTTTGCTGAGCGACTTCGTGCTTTCGATGCCTCGCGGTGCAGCCATCATCTATCCGAAAGACTCTGCACAGATCGTGACCATGGGCGATATCTTCCCCGGCGCAAGAGTGGTCGAGGCAGGCGTTGGCTCGGGTGGATTGAGCATGTACTTGCTGCGTGCCATCGGACCAGAGGGAAAACTCGACTCATTTGAGCGTCGCCAAGAGTTTGCCGACATCGCGCGGGCAAACGTGGCCACTAACCTAGGCGTGGTTCCAGACACCTGGGATATCCACATCGGGGACCTTCAGGATCAACTTCCAATTCAAAAGGAAGAGGCTTCGGTAGACCGCATTGTTTTAGACATGCTCGCTCCTTGGGAGTGCATCGAGGAGTGTGCCACCGCGCTGGTTCCCGGCGGACTAATCATCGGTTATGTGGCAACAGTGACTCAGTTGTCGCGTTTCACCGAAGGTCTTCGTGAAAGCGGTCACTTCGCCGAGCCGGAAGCCTGGGAATCCATGGTTCGCGGTTGGCACCTGCAGGGATTGGCGGTGCGCCCAGAGCATCGCATGATTGGACACACGGGATTCTTGGTGACCGCTCGTCGCCTCGCCCCAGGCACCATCGTGCCAAACTTCAAGACCCGCCAAAAGCCGGAATTTGCCGATGAGGACATCGCCGTTTGGAACCCGGAGCACATGGGCGAGCGAAAGGTGAGCGACAAGAAGTTGCGCAAGACCATTCGAAGCGCAGAGGCGGCCGCAATCGCCCGCAGCGAGCAAGACTAAATCCGCTGGGTAAACTTAGAAACATCGACTTTTTGAGAGATTGAGACACGTGCGTAAACTCCTTGCCCTAGCGGCCACCATCGCAACCATCGCAGCCCTGAGCGGTTGTGCGGCGCAGAACCCTGCCGATGCTCTAAATGCTGGTGCCACTAACACCTGCACCGCCCCGACCGAGCACTCCAACGTCGATCAGATCCAGGTCTCACAAGACAAGGGCAAGGTTCCGACCGTCAGCTTCGCCACCCCGATCAGCGCAAAGTCGATTGAGACTCGTGTGGTTACCGAGGGCTCTGGCCCAAAGATCACCGGTGATCAACTGGTTGACATCGAATACCTCGGAATCAATGGTGGCAATGGAAAGACCTTCCAGAGCTCAAAATTTGACGGCACCAACTTTGCAAGCCAGTTCTTGAAGTCGAATCAGAAGCCAGACTTCTGTGGCGCATTGACCGGCGTGCGCGAGGGTTCTCGCGTCGCCGTGCTATTCCCGGCCCAACTTGCCCACGGCGGTCAGGGCATCCCAGACCTTGGCGTTAAGCCAACTGACTCTGTGGTCTTCGTCTTCGATGTTCTAAAGGTGTTCCTGCCAAAGGCTCTCGGTGACGAGAAGGCTCTTCCAGCCGGTTTCCCGGCGGTTAACGTGGTTCGCGCGGCCGATGGAACTCCTGGCATCTCTATCCCTAAGGCCGACGCGCCTAAGACCCTGCAGATCGCCGACCTCATTGAGGGTCGCGGCGCCAAGGTGTCAATGGGTCAGACTGTAACGCTTCAGTATTCGGGATTCCTATGGAACGGCAAGACCAAGTTCGATTCTTCTTGGGATAAGGGCCAGCCGGTTCAGTTCAAGCTCGCCCAGGGTGGTCTCATCGACGGCTTCCTGAAGGCTGTGGTTGGCCAAAAGGTGGGCTCTCAGGTGGTTGCGGTGATTCCACCAGCCCAGGGTTACGGAAGTGTTGCTCAGAGTGGCATTCCGGCCAACTCGACCCTGGTGTTTGTGATTGACATTCTCGGTGCCAACTAATTCATAGGTTCGGCTGGGGGAGAGATGGCTAAAGAGGAAGCTTGGAAGCCCGCGAGGACCGATAAGTCTGAGCGACTTTTCCAGCTCACCTGCGTGCTGCTCTATTCAGAGCGTGGCCTGACCAAGCGCGAGCTTTTTCACGCCGTAGACGCTTATCGATCGGATCTTGCAGCTTCAAACGAGGATGACTTCGCGCTGAATAAGAAGTTTGAACGCGACAAGGCTGAACTGCGCGATATGGGCATCCAGGTGACCAACCCCGACCCACGTTCAGACCCCGATGAAATGCGCTACACAATCGCTTCTGAAACCTTCACCTGGCCAGAAGAAATTAAGTTCGACTCGAAGCAGCTGCAACTGCTTAACTTGGCCGCCCAGGTGTGGGCCCAGGCTTCACTCTCGAGTGATGCCAACCGCGGTTTGGTGCGTCTTCGTGGGCTTGGCATCGAACCGGCAGCCTCAGACCTCTTTGGCTTCGCCCCTCGCCTAAGAACCCACGAACCATCTTTCTTGCCGCTGAGTCAGGCAATCGAAGAGCACATCGAGGTTTCTTTTGACTATCGCAAGGCCGACGGTGAACTCTCAAAGCGACTGGTTCAACCGTGGCTGTTGAGAAGCATCGACGGCCAGTGGCTCTTGGTTTGCTGGGATAAGCAGCAAAAGGCGGTTCGAAACTTCTTGCTCAAGCGCATAGTTTCAAAGGTGATCTTTAGAACCGAGCAGGTCAACGAAAAAGAAACCACCCTGGTTACCTTCGAGCCGCCGAGCGAAGCCGCGATTCAAGCTGCGATCGCCGACTTGGAGCGCCACACCTCGAGCCAGTTGGCCACAATCAGGGTCAAGCGCGATAGCCAGGCTTGGTTTCACTTCCACCTGGATGACCAGCACGGTGACACCGCCGACGTGACCCTGGCCTATATGGACCTAGATCTGCTTGCCGAAGAACTGAGCGAGTATGCGCTCGATGTGAAAGTCATCGCACCAGCGGAATTGGCCCGAGTGATCCGTTCTCGTTTCGAGGCGGTGGCCAATTCGCATGCCTAAACTCAGAGGTTTCAACGGCGAGGATCGCTATAACTTTTTGCTGGCCTTGGTCGGTTATCTGGGTCACCGCGACTCTGTGACGCTCGACGAAGTCGCAGAGCACTTTGAACTCGAACCCGACTACATCGTCAAGGCACTCAAGAGCCTTAACGAAGCCACGGCAAACGTCGGTGGGTTCGAAGAGTGGCCTTTCTATGTCGACATCGATTTGCTCGACGAGGGAGTGGTTTCGCTCACCACCGCCGAGGTGATTGACGACGTGCCGAGGCTGTCAACCCGCCAGGCTGCGGCCATTTCTGCGGGCCTGAACTATTTGGCCAGCATCCCCGAATTCGCCAATAATGTCGATGTCCGAGAGCTCCTGAGCAAGATTTCGGCCGGTTCAAGCCGTGGAACTTCAGAGGTCATTTCAATTGCCCCGGGCTCAATCGAAGCCGGCGCTGAAACACTGCGCCAGGCCATCCTGACAAACCGAGCAATCTCTTGCGAATACATCAACCGTAAACAAGAGAAGACCACTCGCGAGATCGAACCACTGCGCATCGACCTGACCGGTGGCGTTTGGTATCTTCGCGGCTATTGCCCGGTGAACCAGGGCGTGCGCAACTTCTTGATCGAGCACATGCGCTCGATAGCTATTCTCGACCGAGAAATTTCGGAGGTCGCCAGCAAGGTTGGTCAGATCGAAGACGCCACATACGTTGCCGACATCACCGACACCACCGTCACGGTTGAAGTGGCCCCGGAGGCATACAGGCTGGTCTCCGAATTTCAGACCCTCAGCGAACCTAAGGATTTCGGTTCGGGAATCATCCGAACCGAAATCAAGGTCGGCCACCTGCCCAACATCGGTCGTTTGATTGCCAAGTATGGCGGTGCCGCCAGGGTAATCGCGCCACCCGAGGCACGCGATATCGTTCGAAACTATGCGCTGTCGGTGTTGGGTGAATCAGTGGATTTCGAAGGTCGCGAGGTCGAATAATGGGTTTCTGGGCATGGTTTTGGATCTGGACTTTCCTTTCACTCGCGGCACTCGCAGTCTTCATGCTGATTGGAATTTCGTTGTTTCACCGGGCCAAGGAAGTTCTGCATCAGGTTGGTCGCATTGCTAAGACCGCCGAACCACTAATGGCAGCCCTTGATGCCAAAGCCGATGTGGCCATGCCTGAATCAGCTCTGCTTAAGCCAACCGCTGAATTGGATGCCAAACGTCGGGCATTTTTGAAGAATAAGACCAAGAAACGCGCGGTTCGACAGCGTAGTCTTATAACTGCACTAAAAAGGATCGATCCAGACGAAAGCAGGTTCACCAATGTTTAGAGGTCTCGAGGGCTGGCACTTCATCGTCATCCTAGTAATCGTGCTTCTGCTCTGGGGCGCACCAAAGCTTCCTGGTTTGGCAAAGAGCCTGGGTCAGTCGATGCGCATCTTCCGCAAGGAGATGAAGGGCCTTGGCGATGACAAGGCAGCCGAAAAGGCAGCAAAGTCTTCCGAGGACGACTCAGCTTCAGCTAAGTAACTGGCATAGATATGGCCAGAAAGAAAAACCCCGAAAAAAAGATGGGCCTTGGGGGCCACCTCAAAGAGCTCAGAAACCGACTGTTTTGGTCTGCTCTGTTCATTTTTGCGGGGACTATCGTCGGCTGGCTAATTTTTGAGCAGGTCTTCGAACTCCTTCAGGCGCCAATTCTGAAGTATGCGAGCGAACACCATTCCAACACCACGATCAACTTTGGTTCGGTCACCGGCGCCTTCGACCTGCGGATGCAAACCTCAATCTTCCTAGGGGTTCTGCTCTCTAGCCCATTTTGGCTTTTCAACCTCTGGGCCTTCATCACCCCGGGTCTCAAGAAAAACGAACGCAGATACACAATCACTTTTTTGGCCTTCTCGGTTCCACTGTTTGCCGCGGGTTGCTGGCTCGCCTGGAGCTCGCTGCCATACTTCATCTCTAGCCTGATCGGTTTCACCCCGACTGGCGCGGCAAACGTCATCAATGCCAACGAATACGTGCTCTTCACGATTCGGGTGCTTTTGGTGTTTGGTTTGGCGTTCGTGCTGCCGGTGATTCTCGTGCTGCTAAATTTCATCGGAATTTTGAGTGCGCAAAGCATCCTCAAATCCTGGCGAATCGCCGTCTTTATCATCGCGATTGTTGCCGCACTGGCCACCCCCGTTTCCGACCCGATGTCAATGCTCTTGGTAATGATTCCGATGGGCTTGCTCTATTTCTTATCCGCGGGAATCGCTTGGCTACACGACAAGCGCGCTTCAAAACGGGCCAAAGCACTTGGCCTCGATTTCGATGAGTTCGAAAACCTCAGCGATGAAAGTGACTCATGAGTGAAGTAGAACTTAGCCCGGCGGAACGATTTGCCAAGGCTAAAAAATCGAAGTCTTATCCTCTGGTCGAGAGCTTCGTTAAGTTGCTCAAGTTTCCGATGGACGAATTCCAAGAGCAGGCCTGTCGCGCGCTTGCCGAGGGCAAGGGCGTTCTAGTTGCCGCACCAACCGGTGCCGGCAAGACCATCGTCGGTGAATTCGCTATTCACCTGGCGATCGAGAAAGACCTCAAGGTTTTCTACACCACTCCGATCAAGGCCCTGAGCAACCAAAAATACGCAGAGATGGTCAAGCGCTATGGCGCCGACCGTGTTGGTTTGCTGACCGGCGACACCAACCAAAACTCTGATGCCCAGATCGTGGTGATGACCACCGAGGTCTTGCGCAACATGATTTATGCCAACTCAGAGTCACTAATGAACCTTGGTTATGTGGTCATGGATGAGGTGCATTATCTAGCCGACCGCTTCCGCGGGGCGGTCTGGGAAGAGGTCATACTTCACCTCCCTAAAGACGTAAAGATTGTGTCGCTCAGCGCAACCGTGTCAAACGCAGAAGAATTCGGCGCTTGGCTAGACGAGGTTCGTGGCGACACGCAAATCATCGTTTCTGAGGTGCGGCCGGTGCCGCTGAACCAACACGTGTTTTTCGGCAGCGAGATGCTCGAGCTCTTCGATGAAACCTCAAAAACCCCGAGGGTGAACCCCGAGCTCGCTCAAAAACACGCGCAAAAAATGCGGGCTCCAATCAATCGCCCGCAAAAGGGCCGCAAGACCAATTTTTATGACGATCGACGCGGTGGTTCGCAGGCGAGAATCGAACGAATCAGCAAGCCCGATATGGTCGACATCCTTGATGAACAAGACATGTTGCCGGCCATTTTCTTTGTCTTCTCGCGGGCCGGCTGTGAGGCCTCGGTCAAGGCCTGCATCAGCGGTGGCATTCGCCTGACCACCACCGAAGAAAAGCAAGAGATTCGTCGAATCGTTGAAGAGAAGACCTACAACATCAACGATGAAGACCTTAACACCCTCGGATACTTCGAGTGGCTGAATGCTCTCGAAAGGGGAGTGGCCGCGCACCACGCGGGCATGTTACCCGCCTTCAAAGAAGTGGTCGAAGAGCTATTCCTTCGCAAGTTGGTCAGGGTGGTTTTCGCCACTGAAACCCTTGCCCTAGGCATCAACATGCCAGCCAGAACCGTAGTTCTCGAGCGCCTCGACAAATACAACGGTGAGGGCCGAGTGCAAATCACTCCGGGGGAGTACACCCAGCTAACCGGTCGTGCTGGTCGACGCGGAATCGACACCGAGGGCCACTCGATCATTCAGTGGTCAGCCAACATGGATCCGGCGAATGTCGCCGGTCTGGCGAGCAAGCGCACCTATCCACTGATCAGCCCGTTTAGACCGACCTACAACATGGCGGTCAACCTCATCGAGGCCTTCGGCCGAGAACGTGCCCGCGAGGTGCTCGAGACCTCATTTGCACAGTTCCAGGCCGACCGCTCGGTGGTTGGTCTAGCCAAGGGAATCCGTGAGAAGCAGGTTTCGCTCGACGGTTATGCCAAGGCCATGGAGTGCCACAAGGGCGAGTTCAGCCAGTATGCGACTATTCGCCGCGAGATCAGCGACCTCGAACGGTCGCTGGCCAGCAGTCGTGTTCGTGCCGAACGTGGCAAAGATCTTCGTCAGAGCAAGGGTCGCCATCTGCAAGAGCAACGCCTAAACCAACTCAAGCGAGACCTGCGCAGCCATCCGTGCCATTCTTGCAACGAGCGAGAGGCCCACGCCCGCTGGGGTGAGCGTTGGTTCCAGTTGCATCGTGAGCTCGAAGCAATCCTCGATCAAATCGAAGGCCGCACGAACCAGGTGGCCAGAACCTTCGACCGCATCTGCGACATGCTCGAGGTCATGCAATACATTCAGCCGCTGGCCGATTTGACCGGCGAGTATGAAGTGTTAGATGCCGGCAGGACCCTGGCCAGAATCTATGGCGAGCGCGATTTACTGATCGCAGAGGCGTTGCGAGAGGACCTCTGGAAAGGCCTCGATGCTCCGAGCCTGGCTGCAATGGCCGCGGTTTTGGTTTATGAGAGTCGCCGAGACGATGAAGACTTTGAGCCGCGAATTCCGAAGGGCAACTTCGGTGAGATTTTGGCGGCCACGGTAGACCTTTGGCACGATCTAGAAGGGCTTCGTCACGAGCACAAGCTGGGCCAGACCCCGCCTCTCGACTTCTCGCTTGCCCAACCGATCTTCCGCTGGGCATCTGGCGCTAAGTTGGACACGGTGCTAGAAAGCGCCGACCTGTTGGCCGGTGACTTCATTCGATGGACCAAGCAGATTATTGACGTGCTCGATCAGATTGCCCAGACCGCCGGCCCCGAACTGGCTGCCACCGCTAAGGCGGCCGTCGACAAGGTCAAGCGCGGCATCGTCGCCTATTCCTACTATGGCTAGACTCAAAAACTTCCTGACCAAGAGGCCACTTCTCGGTCGCCTGGCGCTTTCGGTCGCCGGTGGCGCCTTGTCGAGCCTTGCCTATCCTCGAGCAGGCCTGTGGCCGATGATTTTCATCGCCGTGGCGATGCTGCTCTCGGCCATTCGCGGGCTGCGATTCTGGCGGGCCTTTGGCGTTGGTTACCTTGGCGGATTTGCTTTCTACTTCAGCCAAATTTCTTGGATGAGCCAATATCTTGGCCCGATTCCTTTGCTTGCATTATCGATTCTCGAGGCCTTCTTCTTCGGCTTGGCCATGGCGGCCACCGCACGGGTTTGGGCTTGGCTCGCCAGTGACCGCGTCTATTCACCGCTGGCAGCGGCCGGCGCGATTGCAATCATCTGGACTGCCAGGGAGTGGGTTTCTACCAACCTGCCATACGGCGGATTTCCATGGTCGCGACTTGCCATGTCGCAATCCGAATCGCCGCTGGCCAACTGGGTGTTTTTCGGTGGTCAGCCGCTGCTAAGCCTCGTCGTTGCGTTTATTTCGGCGTTATCGGTCACCTGGTTTTTGCAGGCTCGCAGGCACGGATGGCGCACCCGCAGAACAGCTATTGCCGCGGCGGTCATCCTGGCCCTGTTTGCCATTCCGGTTGCCACTAGAGTTCCTGTCTCGGCAGAAAATGGAACCCTGACCATTGCGGCGGTTCAGGGAAATGCAAACGCGGGGCTTTTTGCCAACCCCGAGCGAGGCTCGATTCTGCGCAATCACCTAGAGGCAACCAAGCTCATCGATAGCAAGGCTCACGGTCAGAAAGTCGATCTCGTGCTTTGGCCAGAGAATGCCTCAGATATCAACCCACTTGCCGATGCCGCGACCTCGGATGCTATCCGTAGGTTGGTTGATAACAAGCTCAAGGCCCCACTGATTTTTGGCACGATAACTGAACGCGGCGGCAATCTCTATAACTCTTCGCTGTTCTGGCAACCGGGCAGGGGAGTTACCGATTGGTATGACAAAAAGCGCCCGGTTCCGTTTGCCGAGTATGTGCCGAATCGCGACTTCTGGTATTCGATTGCTCCAGACCTAATCGGTCTCATTTCACATGGTTACAGTTTTGGCACCAGGGATGGAATCTTCGACCTGGGAACCCGCCATCTCGGCGTGCTGATTTGCTTCGAGATTGCCATCGACGGCATCTCTAGAGATCTCGTGAACGAAGGCGCTCAGGTGATTCTTTCGCAGACCAATAATGCCGATTTTGGCCACAGCGCCGAGACCTTCCAGCAGGTGGCCATCGCCAAACTCAGAGCGATTGAAACCGGCAGGGCCGTGGTGAATGACTCAACGGTTGGAGTCTCGGCCGTGTTCGCGCCAGACGGTCAGGTGTTGGCTGAATTACCAACCTTTGAGCCGGGCGTCATGGTGACCAAGGTGCCACTTCGAACCTCGATCACGCCGGCGATTTCCATCGGTTCTGGCTTCGACCTTCTGGTTAATCTAGCTGCCATTGCCTTGCTCGCCCTTGCCCTGGGCCGCACTCGAGCGCATAAGCGGGCAAAGTAAAAGCCCCCAGCTTAGCGCTGAGGGCTGATACTTGGTGTTTTAGAGGTCTGCTTGACCACCGGCGCGACGTGCACGGATGTAGTCGAGACGCTCCTGCAGAATTTCCTCAAGCTCTTCGCGGGTGCGACGCTCTAGCAGCATCTCCCAGTGAGAGCGCGGAACCTTGTCTTCGACCAGGTCAAGAGAAATCAGCTTGCCGTCTTCAAGCAACACGGCCTGCTGAGGGCAGCTCTTGCACTGCCAGGTCAGTGGAATCTCGGCGTCTGCCGAAAAGATCATTTCTGAAACGTGGTTGTTTGCACATTGATAGCTGTGGGTTACTCGAGCTGAGTAGTTGACACCCCGCTCGCTCTCGAGGCTCTGGGTGCCGAGGCGCATTCCGCGCATAGTTTGCTGTGCCATGTTTCCTCCTGTTTGGTCGCCCTTTTGGGGCTACGGAGATGTATAACAACTCCGTAACGCCTAATCATCCCGCATTTGTGAAGAGAACGGCAAACTCAGCCGGGGTTTCAGAGGGTTTTCACAGCAATATCGGTTCGATCGGTCACGATGCCGTCGGCACCGAGCGCGATGAGACGACGCATATCCCCCGAGTCATTGATCGTCCAATAGTGCAACTCGAGGCCGGCAGCCTTGATCTGCCTGATAAATGCTGGGGAGTCGAAGCGAATTCTGCCGGCGTGGGTCGGAATCTGCAGCGCCTGAACGGGTTTGGCTAAGCAGTTCACGAGCGGAGCAAATCTGAATTTGGCTGCCAGCCAGAGCGCCAATACTCTAGTCGAACCCGCCGAGCTCGCGACCGGTTGCGCGAGCAAACGAACAGCCCTAGAGCGGCGACGGTCAGAAAAGCTGGTGAGCAGCACACGATCGGCCGCTCCGAGCTCGGCGATGAGTTTGATGGCCGGCACCACGGCCGATTCAACCTTCAAGTCAAGGTTGAATCTTGCCTCCGGGAATTCACCCAAAGCCTGAGCCAAAGTGGGTATGCCGACGCCCGGCGCCAGTTGAACTGCCGCCAGCTCGTCAGCGTTGAGTTCGACCACCTTGCGGGGGAGACCGGCGACCCTGAGCAGGTCATCATCGTGAAAGAGCACGGGAACGCCATCCTTGGTCACCTGAATATCAGATTCGATGTGACTCGCACCGAGCTTCAAGGCGGCCGCGAATGCTGGCAGCGTGTTCTCGACCAGGCCTTCTGCAGCAGCAAAGCCGCGGTGAGCAAAAATGCGTGGCCGGGCAGGGGAGAGGTAGGGAAGAATCGCCCGTTGGTTCTGCATACCTGCAAAACTAGTGCCTCCGCCTAGGCTTGACCTATGAAACTTGGCTTCGATCGGCAATCAATTAACCGTTTGTTTCGCTTGAATCTGGGATTGTTCATCTACGGCCTTGCGGTTTCGATGGTTGTCAACGCCAAGGTTGGCATTCCACCCTGGGATGTGTTTGCCCAGGGGATCTCAATTCAGCTGCACACGAGCTATGGAATCGCGAGCATCATCGTGAGCACGATCGTTTTGATGTTCTGGATCCCTCTTAAGGTCAAGCCAGGCGTCGGCAGCATCATGAATGCCATCCTGATTGGCCTATGGGCCGACTTCTGGACCCAATACTTACCTAAATTTGACCAGTATTGGCAGTGCCTCGCCATGTTCTTGCTCGGAATGTGCACGGTTGCGTTCGCAACCGGCGTTTATATCACCTCAAATCTCGGGTCTGGTCCGCGAGATGGGCTGATCCTTGGCACCACCAGGGCGCTGGGTTGGAAGGTTTGGCAGACGAGAACCTTGATCGAGCTCGCGGTCTTGCTGGTTGGCTGGGTCATGGGTGGGCAGGTGCGCGAGGGAACCCTGATTTTTGCCCTCAGCATCGGTTATCTGATGCAGAAATCCCTAAAATTCTTCAAATATCAGCCGAATCAACAGCGCTAAGGCTGCTGACCGCCAATTCAAGTTATGTCAAGTAAATCCTGAGAGGTCCAATGCAACCCGGGCAGCACCGCGAAACCGCCAGAATCCTGCTGAGTAACAGTGAGGGTCAATACTTTTTGTTGCTCACGCACTTTGACCCGGAGGTAGGCTTGCCGCCGCGCTGGATAACACCCGGTGGCGGCATCGACGAGGGCGAGACACCGCTGGAGGCCGCCGTCAGAGAGCTTCGTGAAGAAACCGGAATTCTCGTGCCACAGGAGGCTCTAGGAGAAAAACTCGGTGAAATTTCTGGTCGCTGGGATTGGGGTGACGGCCTAAATCATCACACCTATAAGGATCATTTTTACCAACTGAAGGTTGACGACTTTCAACTGGACGATTCCGGCTGGACCGATGATGAACGGCGCGACGTTTTGGAATTCCGCTGGTGGAGCCTGGCCGAACTAAAAGCTACAGCAGAGCAGATTGGCCCACACGGTCTGGCCGCCCTGATTGAGAACCACTCTCGTAGCTAACCCCATAAAGCCGATAATGAACATTATGTCAAGTAATGTTTATCTGGGTGCCAGACGCGGTATCCCCGCACCGGGGCCGTTAGCTAAAGTTGCGTGGCCGCGATCCACTCGGCGAGTTTCGCCTTGGCCGCGCCAGAGTCTAGCGCCTTGGTCACTCGCAAAATGGCATCCTCGAATCTGAGGTCCAGGTTGACATCCGAGCGCGAGGAATCCTTCGCCAATTCATAGGCGACCACTCCTCCGGCGGCATTCAAAATCACGATGTCGCGAATCGCAGCAAAGTTTCCAGATCGGTCACGGTCGAAGATTCGGTTGGCGACCTCGGCGTTGTGCTGAGCATCGCCGCCGATTAGCTGATCGATGTTTGCCTTCGCCAAGCCAAACTTGGTCGGGTTCAGCGTGTACTCGCGCACCTCTCCCCCAGATACCTCCCAAACTTGGCTGGTTCCGGTGGTGGTCAGCTCGTCTAGCCCGTCTTCTCCCCTAAACACCAGCCCGGTGCGACCGCGTGCAGCCAATTCGGCAGCCATCAGCGGCGCCACGTAGGGGTTTGCCACTCCAAGGGAGGTCGCAATTGGCTGAGCCGGGTTGGCCAACGGGCCCAGGAAATTGAAGGTGGTCGGAACCCCTAGTTGCTTGCGAATTGGCGCCACATGGCGCATCGCAGGGTGAAACACCGGCGCGAAGAAGAATGTGATGTCACATTCCTTGAAAATTTCGGCGACGCGGATTGGTGATAGGTCGAGACGAACGCCAAGCACCTCGAGCATTTCGGAAGAACCGGTTTTGCCTGAAGCCGAGCGCGAGCCGTGCTTCATGACCGGAATTCCGGCACTCGCCACCAGGATCGAGGCCATGCTCGAGACGTTTACGGTTCCGAACAGGTCTCCACCGGTGCCGACGATGTCGACTGCATCTGGGCCGGTGCTCAGAATGACTGCATTTTGCAACATGATGTCGACCAACCCAGAGAGTTCTGCAACGGTCTCGCCCTTTGAGCGCAACGCCATCATGAACGCGCCGACCTGAGCATCCGTGGCGTCGCCAGCCATGATTTCGCGCATTGCCCAGTTGGCTTCGACACGCTCTAGGTCGTTCTTGAGCAGGAGTTTGCCGAGAATCGTCGGCCAGTTCAATGCGCTAGTCATAGAACCAAGTTTATTGCCCGAAAATCCCAATAAAAACGGCTGTAATTGACCGATTAGCCGCTGGCTCGGGGTTAGTATTTAAGCATGTCTTCGACAACTTTGACGCAGCCTGCAATCAACCGCCCAAGTTCTACCTCGGTAGGCACCATCGTTTGGCTTGGCAGCGAGGTGATGTTCTTTGCCGCACTCTTCGCAATGTACTTCAGCCTTCGTGCCAACTCGCCTGATATTTGGGCCCATGACACCAAGATTCTGAACGTTCCGTTCGCCTTGGTCAACACCCTGATTCTGGTGAGCTCCTCTTTCACCGCTCAGTTCGGTGTGTTCGCTGCAGAGCGTCTTCAGCCTCGCGCAACCGGCCTCTCCCCTGTTAAGTGGGGAATGGTTGAGTGGTTCTTCCTCAGCTACTTGCTCGGTGCCGTGTTCGTTGCCGGCCAGGTATGGGAGTATGCAACTCTCGTTTCAGAAGGCGTCATGTTGAACGCCAACTCATACGGCAGCGCCTTCTACATCACCACCGGATTCCACGCGCTACACGTGACCGGCGGTCTAATCGCTTTCTTGATCATCATTGGCCGCACCTTCGCCGCCAAGAAGTTTGGTCACTTTGAGGCAACCAGCGCGATCGTCGTGTCTTACTACTGGCACTTCGTTGACGTGGTCTGGATCGGCCTATTCCTAATCGTTTACGTCTTGAAATAAAACAACGGAGATCTTTGCTATGGCTTTCATGAAGCGCAACCTGAATGGTTCACGCCGTCACCCGATGGCAGCAATCCTGGTTATTGCAGCCGGTCTTGCGGTCAGCGGCGGCGGATACGCCGCGGCAACCGCAGCCGTTCAGCAGGCTAACCCAACGACTGCAGCTGCTAGCTCGGCGCAGATCGACGAGGGGCACAAACTCTTTCTAGCCAACTGCGCCAGCTGTCACGGCAAGAACGGCGAGGGTTCAGCAAACGCTCCGAGCCTTATCGGCGTTGGTGCTGCCTCAGCCGCTTTCCAGGTTGGCACCGGTCGTATGCCTGGTCAGGCTTCTGGCCCGCAGCTCATGGTCAAGCCAGTGCAGTTCACTGAGGACGAGATTGCCGCTATTGCGGCCTACGTTGGTTCGCTTGGTCCTGGCCCTGCCATCCCAACCGCAGACCAGATTGCCCCTAACGGCAACGCAACCCGCGGTGGCGAACTGTTCCGCATCAACTGTGCAATGTGTCACAACGCCGTCGGTGCCGGTGGAGCGCTAACCCAGGGCAAGTACGCCCCAGCATTGACCAACACCAAGGCTGAGCACATCTACGAGGCAATGCTGAGCGGCCCTCAGAACATGCCGGTCTTCAACGACGCAAACCTGACTCCAACCGACAAGAAGGACATCATCACCTACTTGACCTACGTTCAGAAGAACCCATCTGCCGGTGGATATGAACTAGGCAACCTGGGTCCTGTAGTCGAGGGTCTATTCATCTGGATTTTCGTACTCGGATTGATCATCACCATCACCATTTGGCTCGGCGCCAAGTCGAACTAAGTTCTGAAAAAAATTTTTCACCAACAAATAGGGAGTATCAGTGAGCGAAAGCAAGAGCATCGGATCTGGCAAGGGTTCTTATGAACCTGAGCATGACTATGCAGCAGGCCTAGCGGTTATCGCACCAGACAAGGTTGCTGACCCTGGCCTGGAGCCACACCGTGTTCGCATGACCGACAAGAGCGTTAAGCACGAAAAGACTGCAGCGCGCCAGGTGGCAGCGTTGTTTTTGGCTTCGGTTGTCGGCTCTGTGTTCTCGATCTATGCCTACTTTGCCTTCCCACTGACCGACGACCTAGGCACGGTTCGCAACAACACGTTCTTCATGGGCATGGGAATCACCCTTGGCCTGCTCGGAATCGGAATCGGTGCAGTTCACTGGGCCAAGACCCTTATGCCAGATGCCGAAATCGCCGAAGAGCGCCACCAGACCCGCGGAAGCGAAGCTGTTCGTGCCCGTGCGGTTGAAATCATCAAGTTGGCCGACAGCGAATCGGGTTTCTCACGTCGCAAGTTGATCCGCCGTTCGCTTTACGGTGCGCTGGCCCTGTTCCCTATCCCAGCGATCTTCTTCTTCGGTGACTTGGGTCCGAACCCTAAGGACACCCTGCGCCACACCATGTGGAAGGCGGGAACCCGCTTGACCAAGGACCCAACCGGTCTGCCAATCAAGGCATCAGATGTCACCCTGGGTTCGGTTTTCCACGTGATCCCCGAGGGTCTCGCCGAACTTCAGCACCACAAGCTCGAAGAAAAGGCGAAGGCGGCGGTTCTCTTGGTTCGCCTCGACCCAAGCGAGCTCAAGGAATCACCAGAGCGCAAGAACTGGTCATACGACGGCATCGTTGCCTACAGCAAGATTTGCACCCACGTTGGTTGCCCGGTTGCCCTTTATGAGCAGCACACCCACCACCTACTTTGCCCTTGCCACCAGTCGACCTTCGATGTTACCGACGAGTGCAAGGTCATCTTTGGCCCTGCCTCTCGCCCACTGCCTCAGCTGCCTATCGCGGTTGATGCAGAGGGTTACCTAATCGCGCAGAGCGACTTCACCGAGCCTGTTGGCCCTAGCTTCTGGGAGCGTTAAAAATGAGCACTGCTGTAAACACTCAGAAAAAGGGCGGTTTCCTTGCCGGAACCGCTAACTACCTAGACGAGCGTGTTGGCGTCGCAGGCATTCTCAAGGAATTCGGTCGCAAGATCTTCCCTGACCACTGGTCATTCATGTTGGGTGAGGTTGCTCTCTACAGCTTCTTCGTGCTGCTGCTATCTGGCACCTTCTTGACTTTCTTCTTCCAGCCTGCAATGACTCCGGTCATCTATGACGGCGTTTACGGCCCGCTCAAGGGTGCCGAGATGTCGATTGCCTACGCTTCAACCCTGGACATCTCGTTCGAGGTCCGCGGCGGTCTGCTCATGCGCCAGGTTCACCACTGGTCAGCGCTGCTATTCGTTGCTGCAGCGGGTCTGCACATGCTTCGCGTGTTCTTCACTGGTGCGTTCCGCAAGCCTCGCGAAATCAACTGGGTAGTTGGTTTCATGCTTTTCGTTCTAGGCATGGCAGCTGGCTTCACCGGCTATTCATTGCCTGACGACTTGCTTTCGGGCAACGGTCTTCGCATCATCGATGGAATGATCAAGGGTCTGCCAGTAATCGGCGCCTACACCTCTTCGCTGCTATTCGGTGGTCAGTTCCCTGGTGAGCAAATTGTTGCCCGCCTATATGGTCTGCACATCCTGCTGGTTCCAGCTTTGATCTTGATCTTCATCGTCATCCACTTGTTCATGGTTGTAATTCACAAGCACACCCACTACTCAGGCCCTGGCCGCAAGGACACCAACGTAGTTGGTTACCCGCTAATGCCTGTTTACGTTGCAAAGGCCGGTGGATTCTTCTTCATCGTGTTCGGTGTGATCATGCTCGTGGCTGCGACCTTCACCATCAACCCGGTGTGGAACTACGGTGGCTATGACCCATCTCCAGTTTCTGCGGGAACCCAGCCTGACTGGTACATCGGCTTCCTGGACGGTGCACTTCGCTTGGCCCCAAGCCACCTTGAGGTACACGCTGGTGGCGTCACCTGGGCATGGAACATCCTGTTGCCGATGATCGTCGGTGTTGGATTCCTTGCAGTTGTAGCCCTGTACCCATTCCTAGAGGCTTGGGTCACCGGCGACAAGCGTGAGCACCACGTTCTAGACCGTCCGCGCAACGCACCTACTCGCACCGCTATCGGTGCAGCCGGTGTAACCTTCTATGCAGCCTTGTGGGCCGGTGCGAGCACCGACTTGATCGCGACCAACTTCAAGATGTCACTAAACAACATCTTGACCTCGATTCAGATCATTCTGATTGTTGGCCCAATCATCGCCTACATCATCACCAAGCGCATCTGTCTGTCGTTGCAGCGCAAGGACCGTGAGATTGCACTGCACGGTCGTGAGTCTGGTCGAATCATTCGCCTTCCACACGGTGAATACATCGAGGTTCACGAGCCACTAGACAAGTTCGAGCAGTACAAGCTGGTTGACTTCAAGGACTACCAGCCGACCCTCGCTCGTCCGAACGCTCAGGGCAAGATCACTCTTCGTGCTCGCCTTCGTGCCGGACTGTCACGCTTCTACTTCGAAGACCGCATTTCACCGGTCACTCAGGGTGAGCTTGATGCCGCACACCACGACCACGCTCCGGCAGTGACCGAGGCTCCTAAGAAGAAGGCGGTTAGCGCAGCTAAGAAGCCTGCTGCGAAGAAGCCGGCTGCCAAGAAGTAGTCACCACAGCATCTGGGCTGGAATCCGTTTGGGTTCCAGCCCATTGCTTTAACCAGACTCAACTCTCAGCGCAACCCACTCCCCTGCCACTGAGCCATAATGGACGCATGATATCTGCGACCTTCATCTTTAAGCCAGGCACCTACGATGACGAGTTTCATCGGTTAGACGCCATAATCATGGCTGCTGCACTTGCGACGCCCGGCTATCTCGGCGCAGAGCGCTGGTGGAGTGAGGATCGCAGCGAAAGGTCGGTGGTCTATTATTTCGAGTCACAGGAGGCGCTCAGAGCCTTCAGCAGAGATGAAACTCACCTAGACGCCAAGCGCCAATCTAAGCGCTGGTATGACGCCTACAGAGTCGTGATTTCCGAGGTCATCAGCACCCACTCCGATGGGTTCATGGAACATCCTCTGAACAAGGAACCCAAATAAAAAACCCCTCCCGAAGGAGGGGTTTTTCGTTGAAACCTGGTGAAAACTAGTGAGCGTACTGACCGCGGTGGAATTCGAAGACGAATCCGATCAGGGCAACTAGAGCCAGTGGGAATCCGATGAAGAATAGCCACCAACCGATCGCCAACGCGGCAAACACGATAGAACCGAATAGGCCCAAGAAGAATGGCCACCAGCTCCAAGGAGCGAAGAAACCGATCTCGGTGTCACCATCCTCGATGTTGGCGTCTAGGCGGTCCTCAGGCACTGGACCCTGGACGTTGTGAGTCTTCTTTAGGTAGAAGGCCAGGAAGGCCGACATAATCGCCAACATCGCGATTGCCGCGGTTCCGATTGGCTCAAAACCACCCGAATAAGAGTTGCTGAACCAGATGGCATAACCAGCCGCATCCACCAGGTAGAAAGCAGTTAGGAACCAGAATAGGTTTCCGTTGAACTTCATGGTCGGTTAGCCCTTCTGGGTTGCTGAGACCTGAGCCTCAGGAGCTGCGAACTCTGGGTGGTTCAAGTCGAAAGCAGGCGATTCTGAACGAACGCGTGGAATCGAGGTGAAGTTGTGGCGAGGGAACGGTGATGCGGTTGCCCATTCGAGTGAGCGTCCGTATCCCCATGGGTCGTTCAAGGTGGTGACGGTTCCCTTGCGAGCGGTGATGTAAACATTCCATAGGAAAGGAATGAATGACAGTGCAAGCAAGATCGAGCCAGCGGTTGAGAGCTGGTTCATCCAGGTGAAGCCGTCCTCAGGAAGGTAGGTTGCATAGCGACGAGGCATACCCATGACACCCAACCAGTGCTGGATTAGGAAGGTCATGTGGAAGCCGAAGAACAGCATCCAGAACTGAATCTTTCCAAGACGCTCGTTCAACATCTTTCCGGTCATCTTTGGATACCAGAAGTAGATTCCCGCAAACATCGCGAACACGACGGTTCCGAAGACCACGTAGTGGAAGTGCGCAACCACGAAATAGCTGTCTGAGAGGTGGAAGTCGAGAACTGGGGAGGCAAGGATGACACCGGTCAAACCACCGAAGATGAAGGTGGTCAGGAAGCCTAGGCTCCAGAGCATCGGGGTTTCGAAGGTGACCGAACCGCGCCACATGGTGCCGATCCAGTTGAAGACCTTCACACCGGTCGGAACCGCGATCAACATGGTGGTGAAAGCGAAGAACGGTAGCAAGACGGTTCCGGTCACATACATGTGGTGAGCCCAAACGGTCATCGAAAGCGCTGCGATCGAGATGGTTGCATAGACCAGGGTCTTGTAACCAAAGATTGGCTTGCGGCTGAAGACCGGGAAGATCTCAGAAACGATGCCGAAGAATGGCAGCGCCAAGATGTAAACCTCTGGGTGGCCGAAGAACCAGAACAAGTGCTCCCAAAGCATTGGGCCACCGTTTGCTGGGTCGAAGATGTGGGCTCCAAAGCGACGGTCTGCACCCAGTGCGAACAGCGCAGCGGCTAGAGGAGGGAAACACATGATCACCAGGATCGAGGTGACCAGGGTGTTCCAGGTGAAGATTGGTAGACGCCACATGGTCATACCAGGAGCACGCATGGTCAGGATGGTGGTGATGAAATTCACACCACCCATGATGGTGCCGAAACCACCCAAGGCTAGACCGAAGACCCATAGGTCTCCACCCAAACCTGGTGAGAAGGTGGTGCTTGATAGCGGTGCATAGGCAAACCAACCGAAGCTGGCAGCACCCTGAGGGGTGAAGAAGCCGGCGACTGCCACGAATGAGCCGAAGAAGTAGAACCAGTATGCGATCGCGTTCAGACGAGGGAAGGCCACGTCTGGCGCACCGATCTGAACCGGCATCAGGATGTTGGCAAATGCCGCAAAAAGTGGAGTCGCGAACATGAGCAACATGATGGTGCCGTGCATGGTGAACAGCTGGTTGTACTGCTCTTTGGTCGCAACAACGTTTAGACCAGGAGCGGCGAGCTGGGCGCGGATGACCAGGGCCATCACACCACCCACGAGGAAGTACAAGAACGAGGTGATCAGGTATAGGTAACCGATCTTCTTGTGGTCGGTGGTGGTGATCCAGTCGACCAGGATTTGACCCTTGGTCTTTTTAGCGGTTCCCACGTTTGACTTGGTTGCAGTAGCCATTCTTCGTTAGCCTCGGATTCCTGGGTTGTCTGCTGGGAGGTTCTGGTTGCGAGAGAACTTCGCATCTAGCTGGCCGACGTTGCCGGCTGCCGCTAGCTGAGCGATGTGAGCGTCGTATTCGGCCTGAGGAACAACCTTGACCTGGAACAACATCATTGAGTGGAATTCACCACAGAGCTCGGCACACTTGCCCTTGTAGGTTCCAACCTTCTGAGGGGTGAAATACATGTGGTTGGTGCGAGCCGGGAACATGTCCTTCTTGTAAAGGAAGTCGACCACCCAGAATGAGTGAATTACGTCGCGTGAGGTCAAATCAATTTCGACCGTCTTGTTGACCGGCAAGTAGAGCACCGGAAGCGATGCTTCGCTGCCTACCTTGCCAGCGAACTGTGACTGGATGCCCGAGTCGAAAACGTTCTGCTTGACATAGTTGAAGTCCCAGCTCCACTGCTTGCCGATGACCTGAATCTTGACGTCTGGGTTAGCGGTTGGGGTTTCGATGACCTGAAGGTCACGCGCGGTGAAGGCGAAGAAACCAACGACCAAGATCAATGGCACGATGGTGAACAGGGTCTCGATTGGGTTGTTGTAACGAAGCTGAGCTGGTAGGCCAGTTTCACCCTTGCGACGACGGTAGACCACGATCGCCCAGGCCATTAGACCCCAAGCGATGATACCTACAGCCCAGAGGACGATCCAGCTGGTGTCCCACAGGCCGACAACACGATCGGTGTGGTTGGTAATGCCCGGAGTACCTGGCAAATAACCTCTTGCAAAGCTCTCAGAACTGCAACCAGATAGGAGCAGAGCTAGAGATGCAATTGCGGGCACTGCGGCCCACTTCAAACTACGCTTAGAAAGCACAATCGACCCTTCGGATATCGAATCGTTACCGGATAAGTCTACGCCTCGAGACGCCGGCTAAGCCCCAAAAACGCGCTTAAAGCGACCGAATTTTTAACAAAAAAAGCCCGACTCACCGCAGGGGTGGTCGGGCTTTTCTAAAGTTTTTAGCTGAACGAGTCGCCACAGGCGCATGAGCCTTCGGCATTCGGGTTGTCAATGGTGAAACCCTGCTTCTGAATGGTGTCTTCGAAGTCAATCGAGGCACCATCTAGGTAAGGCACGCTCATCTTGTCGACGACAACCTCGACACCATCAAAGTCCTTGACTGAGTCGGACTCTTCGAGCAACTCGTCAAAGTAAAGCTGATAGATGAGGCCAGAGCAACCGCCAGGCTGAACGGCAACGCGAAGTCGAAGGTCGTCGCGCCCCTCTGCCGCGATGAGTGCGCGGACCTTGCTCTTGGCCTGTTCGGTTAGTTCTACACCGTGAGTTAGAGTGTCAGTCATTTTGGCTCCATTCGCTTGTTTTGCCTGCTTCTAGTCTAAAACAGGTCAGATCGAAAAAGCATTCCCGCCGATCAGCATTAAACTCTCGGCCAGCATGGTTTTGCGCAGCGATTCGAGATGAACCGATTCGTTCGGGCTGTGGGCGCGAGAATCTGGGTCCTCGACACCGGTCACCAGAATTTGCGCAGCGGGGAAAACCTCGATCAGGTCGGCGATGAACGGAATCGAGCCACCGACGCCGATGTTCACGGCGGTTTCATCCCAGGCCGCTCGCAGAGAAACCCTGGCTAGTTCCGAAGCCCAGCCGGTGTCATCAACGGCAAACGGCTTGCCCAGTTCGATGTCTCCATAGGTCAATTTCGCTCCGAATGGAACGTGCTTCTCGAGGTGTGCGCGAAGCGCCGCAAGCGCATCCTCTGGTTTCTGCCCCGGTGCGATGCGCATCGAAATCTTTGCGGCCACCGATGGAAGCATCGTGTTTGAAGACAGTGCCACGGTCTGGCCGTCGATGCCGATGACCGTGATTGACGGTTTGTTCCAAATTCGATCAAGAATGGTGCCCGAACCGATTTGACTTACCCCGTCAAGGAGCCCGGAATCCCGACGCAGGTCGGCGTCGCTGTATGGCAGATCATCGGCTTTGCCGTGGACCAACCCTTCGACTGCAACGTTGCCGTCTGAGTCGTGCAAGGTTGCCAGTAGGCGAATAATTGCCGTCATCGCGTCGGGCACCGCTCCCCCATACATGCCAGAGTGCAATGCGTGATCAAGTGTCTGCACTTCGATCACCTGGGATACCAGCCCGCGCAAGGTCGCAGTAAGCGCCGGGATGGTCTCAGACCAGTTACCCGAGTCGGCCACCACGATGCAGTCGGCCTTGAGAATGTCTTGGTTCTGCTCAAGGAAAGGCCTGAAAGTTGGCGAGCCGGCTTCTTCTTCACCCTCGATGAAGACGCTGATGCCCACTTCGAAATCTGGCCCACAAACCTCGACCAGCGTTCGAATCGCTGCGAGGTGCGAAACAATGCCGGCCTTGTCATCTGCAGCGCCACGGCCATACATGCGGCCATCCTTGATCTCCGGCTCAAAGGGCGAGGTGAGCCAGGCCTCTTCGTCGCCGGGAGGCTGAACGTCGTGGTGGGCATAGAGCAAAATTTGTGGTTTGCCGTTCTTAGCGGCACGTCTTGCGACCACCGCGGGTGAACCGGGTTTGCCGTCGATTGATGCCTTGCGCACCTCAACAATTTCGAAGACACCGGTGTCTTCGAAAAGTTTGGCGATGGTCTGAGCGCTCAGCTCGAGGTTTTTGGCCTCGAAGGCTTCCCAGGCGATGCCGGGGATTCGAACTAGATCGGCAAGTTCTTGCGTGGCAGCCTCAAAACTTGCGTCGACAAGCTGCTTTGCTCGCTCAAGCTGAGTCGGGTCAATTGAAATCGGAGAAGTCGTCATGAGAGTAATCTTAAAGTCCAACTTGGAACTGAGGAACATCGATGCCTGAAAACACACCTTCAACCGGCAAGGGCCGCCCGACTCCACCGCGAAAGCAGCAAGAGGCGGCAAACCGCAAGCCAATCATCGGCGATAAGTCACCCGAGGCCATCAAGGCAGCCAAGGCCCAGGCCGCTGCCGAGCGTCGGAAGGCCCGCGAAGGCATGGCTCGAGGCGAAGAGCGCTACCTAACCGCTCGCGACAAGGGGCCACAAAAACGACTAGCCCGTGACGTGGTTGACGCCCGCTTCACCGCAGGCCAGCTGGTTATGCCGGCGCTGTTCCTAATGATCATCATTTCTTATGCCGGCAACGTTGCGGTTCAGGTGTACACCCTTCTCGGAATGTGGATTCTGTTCTTTGTGATCGCGGTTGACGCTTTCTTGATCGGCCGTCGAGTCGAAAAGGCAGTCGAAAAGAAGTTCGGCAAGGGCAAGATCGAAAAGGGCGTGCGCTGGTATGCGGCGATGCGTTCGATTCAGATGCGCCCGATGCGCTTGCCAAAGCCTCAGGTTAACCGAGGCGACAAGGTCGAATAAGGCCTAGAGAAAAAGGGCGACCCTTCGGGGTCGCCCTTTTTTTCGTAGCCGGTTGCCTTCTTCGGGTCACTCTTAGTCGAACACTGCTACTTGGTCAGGTGTTTATTCACCTTTCGAGCCCAAAATGGACCCTCATAGATGTAGCCGCTGTAGCCCTGCACCAGGGTCGCGCCGGCTGCTAAGCGAGCCTCGGCCTCAGCCCCGGTCTCGATTCCACCTACCGAGATAATCGCGGCTCGGCCATCGAGGTGCTTGGCCAGAATCTGCAAAACCTCGATCGAGCGCTTTTTCAAAGGCGCGCCGGAAAGCCCGCCGGCACCAATCGCCTCCACCTTTTTTGCATCGGTCTTTAGACCCTCACGAGAAATAGTTGTGTTGGTTGCAATCACACCGGCGAGGCCTAATTCGATTGCTAGGTCGGCAACCGCAACCACATCCTCATCGGCTAGGTCCGGGGCAATTTTCACCAGGATTGGTTTGCCCGCGGATTCGCCTTGAACCGCCTGCAAGATAGGGCGAAGCGCCTCGACGGATTGCAGTGAGCGGAGCCCAGGAGTGTTTGGTGACGAGACGTTCACGGCCACATAGTCTGCGTGTTTGGCCAGCAGTCGAGCGCTGGTTCGATAATCTTCCACGGCGTTCTCGACCTCAACAACTCGAGACTTGCCGATGTTTACACCGATCACCGGCAACTTGCTGCCGTGTTTGTCCCGCAGCTTGGCGAGGCGTTTGGCGACAACCTCGGCGCCCTGATTATTGAAACCCATCCGGTTGATAAGTGCGCGGTCTTCGATCAAACGAAACAGGCGTGGTTTATCGTTTCCAGACTGTGGAATTGCGGTTACGGTGCCGATTTCTACGTGCGAGAAACCAAGATCTCCGAGCGCTCTGATGGCCAGAGCATTTTTATCGAAGCCAGCGGCGAGGCCAAAAGGTGCATCGAAGTGAAGGCCGAAAGCCTGAACCGCCCCCCTGCCGGTTGGCTTTAGCCGGGCCAAGCGGGTCAGGCCGATGGCACCAGAAAGGCGAATCACAAACATGACCAGGTGGTGTGCCTGCTCTGGGTCCATCCTGGCGAATACGTTTTTGAAGACGAATTGATAGAACATGTTTGGTTATTCGGCCTTGTCTTCGTGGAGGCCTCGGTTCTGCTTTAGAACTCCGATTGCCGCTTCGAAATCTTCGAGGGTTTCCCACCCCTGATAGACACTTGCAAAACGCATGAAGGCAACCTCGTCGAGTTTTCTCAGTGGTTCGAGGGTTGCCAGGCCGACGTCGAAGGCGTCGATCTGGGCAACTCCACTCGATCGAATGCTCTCCTCTACCTCTTGAGCCAAAACGGCAAGATCTGCGTCAGAAACCGGCCGACCCTGGCAGGCCTTACGCACACCGTTCACGATCTTGTCGCGTCTGAACGGTTCGGTGACTCCGCTTCGCTTGACCACCAGGAGACTCGCGGTTTCGGTGGTGCTAAAACGCATATTGCACTGAGGGCACTGGCGACGGCGGCGTATCGATGAACCGTCATCCGAGGTGCGCGAATCTGTGACTCGTGAATCTGGGTAACGACAGAACGGACAGTGCATGTTGGCTCCCTCGCCTAGTTTCTAAATCTTGCCGTTATGGCTTCGCCGTGGGCCGGTAGACCCTCCGATTTCGCAAAATCATCGACCAGCTCGCCAATCGCTTCCAGGGCATCGGCGTCATAGTCGATCACCTGCTGGGCACGCAAAAAGCTGAGCACTCCAAGCCCGGCGCCAAATTTGGCCTGTTGGCCAGTTGGCAACACGTGATTTGAGCCGGCCATGTAGTCACCGAGGCTCACCGGAGAGTGCTTGCCGACAAAGATTGCTCCGGCGTTGGTAATTCGCTCGAGAGTTTCGGCATTGTGCCCGGTGTGAATCTCGAGGTGTTCGGTTGCATAGTGATTTGCAAACGCGATCGATGCGTCGAGATTATCGACAAGAACAATCGCCGACTGCTGCCCCTCTAGCGCCGTCTTGACTCGCTCGGCGTGCCTTGTCGCACTTGCGATCGCAGAAATTTCCGCGCTAACGCGATCGGCGAGTTCGACCGAGTCGGTGACCAAGACCGACGCTGCGGCCTCGTCGTGTTCGGCCTGGCTAACCAGATCATAGGCAATGAGTCTGGCATCGGCTGAATCGTCGGCGATCACCAGGATCTCTGTGGTTCCGGCTTCTGAATCGATTCCGATCACGCCGCGAAGTGCTCGTTTTGCCGCCGCCACATAGATGTTGCCGGGGCCAGTGACCAGGTTCACGCCCTCGAAATCGATCTGAGGCAAGCCGAATGCAAACGCTGCAACTGCCGCCGGACCGCCCATGCAGAGCACCTCATCGACGCCAAGCAGAGCCGCGGTTGCCAGAACGGTCGGGTGAGGGCGGCCACCGAAATCCTTCTGGGCTGGAGAGGCAACAACGAGCCGCGGAACTCCGGCCACCTGTGCCGGCACCACGTTCATGATCACCGAGGATGGGTAAACCGCTTTGCCGCCGGGCACATACAAGCCAACCGAATCCACCGGCTGATAGCGCTGGTGCACGAATGCCCCAGCGGCCAGCTCGACCGAGACCGGTCGCGGCATGGTTGCTTCTGAGACCTTGCGGACCCGAGAAATTGACTCTTCGATGGCCTTGCGAAGCTTTGGCTCGAGTGCCGAGAGCGCGGCCTCCAACTCACTTTTGCCGACCTTGAGGGGTTGCGGGTCTACGCCATCGCGTTCGATTGTCACCGCAACCACGGCATCGGCCCCGCGAGTCTTGACATCCTGGATCAGGCTCGAAATCTGATCAATGGCCTGGTTGATATCGACCGAGGCGCGAGGAACCGAGGAGTTGACCAGTCGAGAATCTAGAGCCTGGCCGCGCAAGTCGACCCTGCGCAAATTCACTCTTGGTGACTCAGTCAATGTTCCTCCGTAATGGTTCTTGGTAATTCTAGGCGTTGAATTGGAAACAATCCCCGGTTGACTATTGTTGAAGCGGTTGAGACAAAGGTAGAAAATGCAAAATTTAATCCCAGAAAAAGATCCGGTTGAAGCGCTTAGAGCCTCTTTCCGCCGCCACGCTTCGGGGGTTTCAGTGATCACTCTGCGCGACGCAAACGCTCAACCGATTGGCTTCACGGCGACCTCGATGACCTCTCTCGGGGCGAACCCACCGCTGGCTAGTTTCAACGTTTCTCAGGGCTCAAGCACGTTCCCGAGCCTCGAAGTTGGCAAGTATGTTGCCATCCACACGATGGGTGCCGGAACGGTTGAACTGGCCCAACGCATGGCCGCAGACCACACCCAGCGATTTGTTCCGAACGACTGGCATGAGGGGCCATACGGGGTTCCGGTTTTCCCGGCGGCAACCTCGATTTTGGTGGCTCGCATTCGTGACATTCACAACATCGAAAACAACGCAGTAGTCATCGTTGACATCATCGAGGGCCTGGCTGGCACCGAGGATGAGGCGCTGCTCTATTACCAGCGCAGCTACATGAAACCAGGCGACAAGCTCTAAGGGTTAAGGCAAGAAGCGCCGAGAAGAACCTTCAACTCACCTATCAGCTCGGTGCCAATTTTCACGGTCGGTTGAAGCCTAAACAGGCGCTCTTGATCGCCGTTGATTAGACGAACCTGGACCTCGTCTGGGCCTGCGTTGGCGCGCAAAATTCGGTCTAGATCTTCAAGAACCTCGCGAGTTGCCGAAGCCTCCTGAAGTTTCAGAATGATTGGCCCACTCGGGCCATCTGCGGCGCCCTCGATGGTCTCGATTGAGTAGGCGTTTAGGCTCTTGCCGTCGTCGCGCTGGCTGACACGCCCGCGAACCACGACCACCTGGTCGGCTTCGAGGTTTCGACCATATTCCTGATAGGTCTTGCCCATCAGCATCACATTGAGCTCACCCTCGAAGTCTTCGATGGTGACAGCCCCGTATGGGTTGCCCGAGGCCCTAGCCACGCGATGCTGCACCGAGGTCACCAAGCCGGCGATAGTCACGGTTTCACCATCGGCGATGGTCTCGCTTGCCTGAAGATCAGAGATCGTCATCTGACCGTGTCTGGCAAGCTGAGCCTCTCGACCGGCCAGCGGGTGGTCACTGACATACAGTCCGAGCATGTCTCGCTCATAGGCCAATTTCTCTTTCTTTGACCACTCTGGACGGTCGGGAACAGTTCCACCGAAGCTATCCTCGACCGCCGGATCTGAATCGAACAGCGAACCGAAAAGGTCGACCTGACCGACGGCCTCATTCTTTTTGAGCGAGGCCTGGGCATCTACGGCCTCCTCGTGAATCTCAACCAGGGCACGTCTAGTGTTTCCGAGCGTGTCGAAGGCGCCGGCCTTGATGAGCGACTCGATCACACGCTTGCTGCAGACCACGGCGGGCACCTTGCGAAGGAAGTCGTGGAAGCTGGTAAATCGCCCCTTCTCGGCCCTGGCGGTGGCGATTCCATCGACCACGTTGAGCCCGACGTTGCGCACGGCTCCGAGGCCGAATCTGATGTCCTTGCCAACTGCCGAGAATGCGGCGATCGACTCGTTGACGTCTGGAGCCAAAACATTGATGCCCATTCGGCGGCATTCGCTGAGGTACAGCCCAAGCTTGTCTTTCGAGTCGCCCACCGATGTCAAAAGCGCGGCCATATATTCGGCCGGATAGTTCGCCTTCAGGTATGCGGTCCAGTAAGAAAGCACACCGTAGGCCGCCGAGTGCGCACGGTTGAAGGCGTAGTCGGCGAATGGAAGAAGGGTGTCCCAGAGGGCCTTGATGGCCTCGACCGAGTATCCATTGGCCTTCATGCCGTCAGAAAAGCCCTCGTATTGCTTGTCTAGCTCTTCCTTGTTTTTCTTACCCATGGCGCGGCGCAACAGGTCGGCCTTGCCCAGGGTGAAGCCCGCCGCCTTCTGAGCGGCAGCCATAACCTGCTCTTGATAAACGATCAGACCATAGGTCGGGTCGAGAACCTCGGCGAGCGACTCGGATAGTTCTGGGTGAACCGAATCAACCTCTTGCAGCCCGTTCTTTCGAAGCGCATAGTTGGTGTGCGAATTCATACCCATCGGACCCGGACGGTAAAGGGCAATTACCGCCGAGATGTGCTCAAACAGGCTCGGCTTCAAGAGGCGCAGTAGTGATCTCATGGCGGTTCCATCGAGCTGGAAAACACCCAGGGTGTCACCGCGCGAAAGCAAATCAAAGGTGGCCTGGTCGGAGTCAAGATCGAGATCTTCAAGCACCACGGTTTCGCCGCGGTTCGACTTGATGTTGGCCAGGGTGTCATCGAGCACCGTGAGGTTTCTTAAGCCGAGGAAGTCCATCTTGAGCAAGCCAAGCTTTTCGCACGGTGGCTGGTCGAACTGCGTGATGATCGCGCCGTCATCTTCGCGCTTCATGATTGGAATGACATCGATGAGTGGCTCGGCAGACATGATCACACCCGCTGCGTGAACACCCCACTGGCGCTTTAGGTTTTCTAGACCCTGAGCGAGCTCGAAGACCTTGGCCGAATCATCGTCGCCCTCGATGAGGTCGCGGAAGTCCTGAGCCTCCTTGTAGCGCTCGGAGGTTTTCTCAATCAGATCACTCAGCGCAATGTCGCGGCCCAAAACCACCGGCGGCATCGCCTTGGTGAGCTTTTCGCCGACCGAATATGGCATGGCCAACACTCGACCGGCATCCTTGAGGGCCTGCTTAGCCTTGATGGTTCCGAAGGTGACGATCTGGGCAACTCGGTCATCGCCATACTTGTCTGAAACATAGCGGATCACCTCACCGCGGCGACGGTCGTCAAAGTCGACATCGATGTCGGGCATCGAAACACGCTCTGGGTTCAAGAAACGCTCAAAGATGAGACCGTGCTTAACCGGGTCGAGTTCGGTGATGCCGAGCGCATAGGCAACGATCGAACCGGCTGCCGAACCACGCCCCGGCCCGACACGGATTCCCTGGGCGCGAGCCCAGGCGATGAAGTCGGCGACCACGAGAAAGTAGCCAGGGAAGCCCATTTGCTTGATGACCTCGACCTCGTAGGAGACCTGCTTGGCCTGCGCCTCGGGGATCTGCCCCTTGTATCGGCGATTCATTCCAGCTGCAACTTCTTGCTCAAACCAGGAAGCTTCTGTGTGCCCCTCGGGCACCGGAAAACGCGGCATGAGCTCACGCTCGACAAACTCCACGTTGCAACGTTCGGCAATCAGCAGGGTGTTGTCACAGGCCTCTGGATAGTCTGCAAATAGTTCGCGCATCTGCTTTGCAGACTTGAGATAAAACTCTTGGGCATCGAATTTGAATCGGTTTGGATCCATCAGGGTCGAACCCGATTGAACACAGAGCAGGGCCTCGTGCGCGGCCGCATCCCCGGCATGGGTGTAGTGCAGGTCGTTGGTAGCCAGCAGCGGCATATCAAGGTCTTTGGCAAGCCGCAAAAGATCGCTCATGGTGCGGCGTTCGATATCTAGCCCGTGATCCATGATCTCGGCAAAAAAGTTCTCTTTTCCGAAGATGTCTTGAAACTCTGCCGCCGCCTTGCGGGCCTCATCGTATTGCCCGAGACGAAGGCGGGTCTGAATCTCGCCAGACACGCATCCGGTGGTGGCGATGATGCCTTTGCCATAGGTGTTGAGCAGCTCGCGGTCCATGCGCGGCTTGAAATAATAACCATCGAGCCAGGCCTTGGATGACATGCGAAACAGGTTGTACATGCCAGGGGTGTCCTCGGCGAACATGGTCATGTGCGTGTATGCGCCACCACCCGAAACGTCGCCGTCCACGTCGCCGCCGTTGCCCCAGCGAACGCGCGTGCGGTCTTGGCGAGCGGTGCCCGGTGAAAGGTAGGCTTCGATGCCGATAATCGGCTTAACTCCGGCCGACTTAGCCGTCTTATAGAAATCAAAGGCGCCGTGATTATTGCCGTGGTCGCTGATTCCGATGGCCGGCATCCCCTGGGCCGCGACCTCACTGATCAGCGGTTTGATGCGGGCAGCACCGTCGAGCATCGAGAACTCGGTGTGAACGTGAAGGTGAACGAATGAGTCTTTGTCAGCGCTCATTTTGCTCCCTTCTAAGAACTACCGGATGGCAACTGTAACCCAATAACTGGGCTGGTTTCAGTAGCCTCGCAGGATGTCGAGCGCCTTTGTCAGTTCAACCGGATATTCGCTCTCGAATTCGACGGTTTCGCCCTTGGTCGGGTGAATAAAACTCAGTTTCTTGGCGTGCAACCATTGGCGATCGAGGTGCACCTTGGCTGCCAGCTTCGGATCTGCGCCATACATGGTGTCACCAACCAAGGGGTGTCGGAAGGCCGAGAAATGGACGCGAATCTGGTGAGTTCTGCCGGTCTCTAGCACCACTTCAACCAGCGACGCAGCCGGAAAGGCCTCGAGGGTTTCATAGTGAGTGACCGAGTGCTTGCCATCGTTCATTACGGCAAATTTAAACTCTGCCTTCGGATGACGCCCGATCGGGGCGTCGAAGGTTCCGGCCAGCGGGTCGGCAAGACCTTGGATGACGGCGTGATAAACCTTGTGAACCGCTCGATCTCGAAATGCCTGTTTAAGCCTCGAATAGGCCACCTCAGATTTGGCAAGTGTCATCAGGCCGCTGGTGCCCACATCCAGGCGCTGCACAATGCCCTGACGTTCTTGGGCACCCGAGGTTGCAATCTGTATGCCCAGTGCTAGCAAGGCACCCGGCACGGTCGGGCCATCCCAGCCAACCGAAGGGTGTGAAGCAACTCCTGCCGGTTTGTCAATGACGATAATGTCTTCGTCTTGATAAATGATCTTGAAATCTTCGACCTCAACCGCAACGATTTCGAGTCGATTCTTCGGCTCGGGCATCGATATCTCGAGATAGGCCTCGGGCATCAGTCGATCTGACTTAGAAACCTGCTTTCCGTTTTGCAACACCAGGCCATCGGTAATCATGTCGGCGCAAACCGAACGCGAAAGGCCGAGTAACTTGGCCAGGCCGGCATCGACTCGTTCGCCGGCTAACCCCTCTGGAACCGGCAATAATTTGGTTTCGCTCATGATTTCTTTGCTGGCGCTTTGCCGAGCGCGGTGCCCCGCATGATGCGGATAACCACGATGACAGCGACCGAGACAATCGCGACATCGGCGAGGTTGAAAATTGGAAAATTGAACGGAATCGAAATGAAGTCAACCACCTGCCCCTGGCCGAAGCCAGGCGCCCTAGTTAGTCGATCGATTAAGTTGCCTACGACTCCCCCAAGAGCCAAACCACCGGCAACCGCCCAACCGACTGTCTCCAGTTTTGGCGCGAACCAGATGATCGCCAGGGTGGCAAGAATTGACACGATCGTGAAAATCCAGGTGACTCCGAAGCCAATCGAAAACGCCGCCGAGTCGTTGTAAACAAGCACCAGACGAAGCAAATCGCCGACCAACGGTTTGACTAAACCGGGGCGCAGGTTCGCAATCGCGAGATATTTAGTCAGCTGATCGAGGGCAACGACTAACCATGCGGTGGTTAGGAAACCGAGTAGTCGAACGCGCTTCGAGTCGTTAGTTGCCAAAACCAAAGTCACCCGAGAATGGGTTGTTCGGTGCCGCAGGCTCGGCGTTGAAGCTCGGGTTGTAAAGGTTCTGCTCGATGGCAGGAGTCGACCCGGTGTTGGTAGATGATGACTCAGAGTGCTCGAGCTCTTCGAGCTGGCTCTCGATGTAGTTCTTCAGCTTGATGCGGTATTCACGCTCGAAGCTGCGAAGTTCTTGGATGCTGTGTTCGATCAAGGCCTTCTCTTGCTCGAGGCGGCTCATGTCTGCGCGCTGCTGGGCTTCTGCTTCGCGAACCACGCGAGCAGCGGTTGCGTGCCCCTCGGCGATGAGAGCATCTCGCTTGGCCAAACCATCGCGAACGTGCTCTTCGTGAAGCTTGCGGGCAAGCTGCAGCAAGTTGTTGGTGTTGTTTGAGTCGAGAGTTGATGGGTCCTGTGTGGCTTCTGGGAAGGCACTGGCGGCACTCGAAGTGATCGGGCTCAGGGCTGACTCGGCAGTCGGGTTGTTTAGCTGGTCGGCAAGACCGGCGCCGCTGCGCTGGAGCTCGGCGATGCGAGACTCAGAGGCCAAAAGTCGCTGGCGAAGGTCTTCGTTCTCTTGGCTGAGACGGCGCAGCTCGATGACGATTTCATCGAGGAAGTCATCGACTTCATCCTGGTCGTAGCCCTCACGAAACTTGGTTGGCTGAAACCGCTTATTTACTACATCTTCAGGTGTTAGAGGCATGAGTCAAGGTTACCCTAGCCTCGCTAGAGACGCTAACTGTAAGCCCCTAACTGTTATCAATCGAGGCTAATTACTAAGCAAATGCTCGCACAATATTTTGGGCGAAAACCACGGCCAATAGCACGAGTGTCCAGGCAAAATCGAGCTGAATAGACCCTAGGCGAACCGGCGGAAAGATTCTTCGGACCAGCTTCAGCGGCGGGTCGGTCACTGTGTAAATCGATTCGACGATGACGACCAAAAAGCCGCGAGGTCGCCAGCCGCGATTCACCGACAAGACCAAATCGGTCACAAAACGGCCGAACATGAAAAAGAAATAGACCTGAAGCAGCCAGTAAAGAACCAGCGCAATCAGGCCCATGCCTTATAAACCTTTGAGTTACGGACGAACGAGTAGGTCGTCGTTAGCTTCGCCTGACTCGTCGTCTTCGTTGTTTACGGCTACGTGGTTCGGGGTCAGCAGATAGACCTTGAGAGTGACGCGCTTCATGTGACCCTCGAGACCTTCCTTCAGACCGAGCATGAAGTCGAGCATTCGACGAGAGTCGACCTCTGACATGTCACCCATGTTGACAATCACCGGGATGCCTAGGCGGTAGTTGGCTGCAACTTCCTTGGCATCCTCGTAGCTGCGAGGCTCGATGGTGTAAATCTCGTTGACATCAGAGGCACCGCGACGTGGACGCATCTGGGTCACGCGGGCAGCCGGACGCGGCTCACCGACTGTCGAGGTCGCTGGGCGTGAAGGCACTGCCTCAACTTCATCGGATAGGCCTAGCCAACCGGTAACCTGCGAAATAATTCCAGCCATGATTTATCCTCCTGCGGATGTTTACAACCCCAGAATATGGCTATTACTGGCGTTTTCCCGTGATTGCGCTTCCAATGCGCAAGTGTGTCGCACCATAGCCAATCGCGGTTTCAAAGTCTTCTGACATCCCCGCCGAAATTTGGTCTGCTTCGGGTCTCAGGGTTTTCAGCGCCTCGCTGGCAGCGCGGATGTCTGAGAAGTCGCGATCTAGCTCTTGGTCCAGAGCAGCAACCCCCATCACGCCGCGCAAATTTAGGCCAGGATGAGTGAGCACATTTTCGGCAAATGGCAGCAAAGAACCTGGTTGTATTCCGCCGCGCCCCGGGTCATCCGTGAGATTCAATTGGATAAAAACGTCGAGCGGCTTTGCCCGATCTGCGGTCGCTTTGCCGAGTGCGTCCAGCAGCGATTGGCGATCGAGCGAATGCACCGAATCGGCATAGGAAACCACCGATTTGACCTTGTTGCTCTGCAGTTGGCCGATGAAGTGCCAACGGTGTTCGATGGACGACTTCGAGCGCACCTCTTCAGACTTGGGTGCCGCCTCTTGATCTCGGTTCTCGCCAAAATCGCGCATCCCAAGGCTTAACAGGTCTAGAGCCAACTGTGCCGGGTGGTTCTTAGTGACAACAATCAGTTTTATGGTCTCGAGTGAGCGATTCGACGCGGTCGCGGCAACGGCAATTCGCTGCTGGATCGCGGCTAAACGCTCGGCTAGAGACACAGCCGACTACTTAAGAAAGTCCGGGATGTCCAGGTCGTCGCCGAAGGTTCCGTCCTCGGTCTGAGGCTTTGGGGTCGACGGTGAGAACAGGCTGCTGATGGCCGACTCGGTTGCCGGCGCCTCAACTGCGGCCTCGGTGGCCTCTGGAACAACGTTGACCGGCGCAGTGTTGCGCGAAACCTCGGTCGGGGTCGAGAACCAACCGTTCACAGCAGACGAAGTTGCCGGTGCAGCGGCCGGAGCAGCTGGGGCGCTTAGCGGGCTGGTGTAAGGGGTGCGCTCGACCTTGCGAGGCGCAGGGGTGCCACCATCGAAGCCAGCGGCGATAACGGTGATGCGAACCTCATCGCCAAGGGTGTCGTCGATGGTCGTGCCATAGATGATGTTGGCCTCCGGGCTGACGGCCTCTTGAACGAGACGTGCAGCCTCGTCGATTTCGTGCAGACCCAGGTCTGAAGCGCCCTGGATGAGCAGAAGCACGCCGTGAGCGCCGTCGATGCTTGCCTCGAGCAATGGGCTCGAGACCGCGATTTCGGCTGCGCGAACCGCTCGGTCTTCCCCCTTTGCGGTTCCGATGCCCATGAGCGCAGAACCGGCACCCTTCATGACCGACTTGACGTCGGCAAAGTCTAGGTTGATCAGACCTGGAGTTGTGATCAGATCGGTGATGCCCTGAACACCGGCGCGAAGAACGTCGTCGGCGGTAGCAAATGCTTCAACCACTGAAACCGACTTGTTGACCAGTTCCAGAAGTCGCTGGTTCGGAACCACGATCAGGGTGTCTACCTCGCTGCGGAGCACATCGATTCCCTGGTCGGCTTGCTGTGAACGGCGCTTGCCCTCGAAGCCGAATGGTCGGGTAACAACACCGACGGTCAAGGCTTCTAGGTTCTTGGCGATGCGGGCGACAACCGGCGCTGCACCGGTTCCGGTGCCACCGCCTTCACCAGCGGTGACGAAAACCATGTCGGCACCCTTGAGGGCGGCTTCGATCTCATCGGCGTGGTCTTCTGCCGCGCGTCGACCAATTTCTGGGTCGGCACCTGCGCCAAGGCCTCTGGTTAGTTCGCGACCGATGTCGAGCTTGACGTGCGCTTCGCTCATGAGCAGAGCCTGAGCGTCGGTGTTGATCGCAACGAACTCAACGCCACGCAGACCGGCGTCAATCATTCGATTGAGTGCATTAACGCCACCGCCACCAACGCCAACGACCTTGATGACTGCCAGATAGTTCTGGTTTAGACCCACGATATTCCTCCGCTTCTGCTCTTCGAGCTTGGCAATCGAATAACCCTAAGCTTCAACTAAAGGCTGATAGTTGGGTTGATTTATTCTCCTGCGCGAAGAAAGTAAACGCATTTAAGACCTTAAGGTCGGAGGCTGCTTGGCGTGTCTAAAAGTTTCCGTAACGCACCACGGGGGCCGTCGGAGATGAGACGTCGAAAGTCACGTAATCGGTCTTCTGCTGGTTCTTAATCAGTGCGGCAAGCACCTTGGATTTCAGAACCGACTGCGAGCCGTCTCCCCAAACAATGCGCTGGCCGACGTTGCCACGAAGGCGCATCGACACGTCATCCTTGCTCTTGGCGTCGACCGTCGCGATCTGCCCAAGCAGGTCGGCGGGCAGGGCGAGCAGCACGTCGATTGCGGCCGAGAACTCGACGCTGCCCTTCGGGTCACCGACGATTGCGATTCGAGGATAGTTATCGGCCGAACTAGCAGTGCCGATGCGAATTCCCGCAGGGTCATAGAGATAGTCGATGCCCGCCACAGTAACGATGCAAATTGGTTGACGTTCAGAGATCGCCACGCGCAGGGTGTGTGGCGGCAGACTTACCACCGAAAAACTGTCGACCAACGCGAAAGGCGCGAGACTGTCGGTGATGGCCTTGGTGTTCACCATCGGAAGCGGAACTCCGAGTTGATTGTTGAGGGCCTTCAGCACTGTCACTCGATCGATGCGATGCGTGCCCGTAACCTCGATGTTCTGCACGGCAAGCAGCGGTGTAAACATCGTCGCCAGGATCAACATCACAAGTAGACCGAAGGAGCCCGAGATTGACAGCGCGACAATCTTGCGACGTCGCGAAGCAGCAACGAAACGCTTGGTTTCGGGTGAAATCTTTCGGAACAACCCGACTTTGCCCGGCTTCGGTGCCTTGCCAGACCTTGACAACTTGCCAGGCCTTGGTGCAATGCCAGCCCGTGAAGCTTTGCCGGGCTTGGCCGACTTGGCTACCGCCGCCTTTTGCGCGCGCTTGGCGGCGATTGGCGTGACCGTTGCCGGAGCCTTAGGCAGCGCCTTGCCACCGGTTTTTGCTGGACCTGGACGTTTCAACTTAGTTCTCGAGGGCCTCTAGTAGCTCTGGCACCATTCGGTAGATGTCTCCGCAACCCATGGTCATGATGAAGTCACCCTGGTGCGCCAAGCTGGCCGCCACGGCCGGCACATCATCCCAGTTCGGAACATAGTGAACCTGTGACTGATCCTTGAAGGCATCGCTGACCAGGGCACCGGTGACCCCCGGTTCAGGATCTTCGCGTGCCGCATAGATGTCAAGCACTACAACCTCGTCGCTGGCCGAAAGCGCCTCGGCAAATTCCTTGGCCATGATGCGGGTGCGGCTATAGAGGTGGGGCTGGAAAACGGTGATTAGTTTGCCTTGGCCAACCACAGCCCTGGCGGCCTTGATTGCCGCGGCAACCTCGGTCGGGTGGTGAGCGAAATCGTCGTAAACCTTGACGCCACGTTCTTCGCCGTGCAGCTGAAAGCGTCGCTCGGTGCCCCCGAATTCACTGATGGTCGCAAGCGATTTATCCGGGGCGTAGCCCAGCCCAACCAGAACCGCAAAGGCTCCGGCCGCGTTGATAGCGTTGTGTTCGCCCGGAACATTCAGCGTCGAGTGGTAGGTAACACCCTCATAGACCAACCCGAAGGAAACTCGAGCTCCGCTGGCATCAACCTCGGTAAGACGCACGGTTGCGTGGTCGGCGAAACCGAAGGTAAGAATGCGCTTTCCCTCGATCAAGCCCGTCACCCGAACCGCGCCCGGGTCGTCAGAGCTAATCGCAACGAACTCCTTTGCGCCCTGAGCAAATCTTCCGAATTCGGCTTCGAAGGCGGCTTCGCTGCCATAGTGATCGAGGTGGTCGGCATCCACGTTGGTGATCAGAGCGATTGCGGTGTCATAGTGCAAAAACGAACCATCGGATTCATCGGCTTCAATCACGAAAAGATCGCCCGAACCACTGGCCGAAGAAGCGTTCAAGGCCGCGATCACACCGCCGTTCACGAATGACGGGTCTTCGCCGAGACCCAGTAAACCGGTGATGATCATTCCAGTGCTGGTGGTCTTGCCGTGAGCGCCGGCAACGGCGATGACTCGATGCTTCGAAGTCAGGTAGGCCAATGCCTGCGAACGGTGAATCACTGGAATACCGCGTTCTTTTGCAAGAAGGTACTCGGGATTATTCGGCCAAAGTGCCGAGGTTACTACTACGGTGTCAGGGTTTCCCAGGTGGGCGGCATCGTGGCCGATGAAAATCTCGGCGCCCAAAGCCCTTAGCGTGGCAACTGCATCGGTGTCGCGTAGGTCGCTGCCGGTGACCTTATGCCCCATGCCAAGCAGGATGCGTGCGATGCCGCTCATGCCTGAACCACCGATTCCAACGAAGTGGACGGTTCCGAGGTCTTCAGGGACCTGCTGCGTGAAATCGGGCTTGATCATGGTGTTCCTAACTATCCCCTAAAGATTAGGTCGATTCGGGGGTTTTTGGGCTCTACAACACGCCTTTGACAAGCTCGAGCAGCCGCTGTGTGCCGTCGGCTACGCCGATGCCTCTCGCCTTCTTAGACATCTCGCTTAGTGATCTCGAATTCGAAACCAGTGGAACAATTTGGTCGGCGACATACTCGGGAGTGAAATCAGAATCGAGCACCATTACGCCTCCTCCGCCGGCGACCAAGTCGGCCACGTTGAGTTTTTGCTCACCGTTTCCAACCGGATAAGGCACATAGACTGCCGGCAGGCCAACCGCGGCGAATTCGCTGACTGTTGAGGCTCCTGCCCTTGAAACGGCAAAATTGCTGGCAACGATAGCCAGATCCATTCGATCGCAATAGCTGATGCGAACATAGTCCTTTTCGTGGACCTCTTCGAGCTCCGACCTTCCGCCCATGATGTGCAACACCTGGATTCCGGCCGCCGAAAGCACGCGGCGCGACTGATCGATGGTTTCATTCAAGCGCTTGGCACCAAGCGAACCGCCGGTAACTAAAAGGGTGACGGTGTCTGGGTCGAGGCCGAAGTGCAGCCGGGCTGCTTCACGATCGCCATGCTCAGCGATTGCCTCAATCTCCGAGCGAAGCGGCATGCCCACGAAGGTTGCTCCCGGCAGCGGAGTCGACGCAAAGGCAACACCAACGGCCTTGGCAGACTTGCTGCCGAGCTTATTCGCCCATCCAGGCAGGGCGTTGGCCTCATGAACCACCACCGGAATTCCCAGCTGCTTGGCCGCGATATATGCCGGTGCCGAGGCATATCCGCCGAAGCCAACCACGACGTCGATTTTATTTTCGTTCAGGTAGCGCTTGACCAAATTGATTGCACGCTGAAATTTGAGGGGAAACCGGATTGCATAACCAGACAGTTTTCGCGGAAACGGAAGTCTTTCAACGGTCAGCAGGCGGTATCCCCGCTGTGGCACCAGAGTCGACTCGAGCCCTTCGCGTGTGCCAAGAGCCCACACCTGGTTATTCGCGTCATCGGCCATGATTGCGTCGGCGAGCGAGAGCAGTGGGTTGACGTGCCCGGCAGTGCCTCCGCCGGCCAGCAGGAAATTGGTCATCGCACACGCCTAAGCTGGCGAGTTGCAGGCATCCTGGCTTGACGGCCAGCTTGTGGGTTGGCATTGTTTTCGCGCTCCACAGCCAGCACGATTCCGATTGCACCCAGTGTGGCGATCAAGGATGAACCACCCGCCGAAATCAGTGGCAACGGAACTCCGAGAACCGGCAGCAGGCGAAGCACTACGGCGATGTTGATCAGGGCCTGAAAAATAATCCAGATCATGATGCCGGAGACCACGTTGCGACTGAATTCGTCTGAGGTGCGCTTCCAAATGCGAAACAGCGAAATCGCCAGGGCGACGAACAGACCGATGACTACCAGCGCACCAATTAGCCCGAGTTCCTCGGAGATTACGGCAAAAATGAAGTCGTTTTCAACCTCGGGAATCCATGACCACTTCATCTTCGATTCACCGAGCCCAGCACCGAATATTCTGCCTGCGGCAATCGCCCACATGCCGTGCTCAGATTGCCAGTTATAGCCATTCGGGTCGGGAGCGTTCGGGTTGAGCCAAGCGGTGACGCGGCCAACTCGAGAACTCGAGCCAAGGGTCAAGGCAAATGGGATTAGCACCACCGTGGCAACAGAAACCAGACGCAGAAGCTTCATTGGCATCCCGGCAAGTGCGAGCAAACCAACGAACATAATCAACATGATGATCATGGTGCCGAGGTCTTTGCCGCCGAGCACGAGAATCATGGCAGCCGCCATCATGATGCCGGCTTTTCGCCAGGTGCTGACTGCTTCCAAATCTGTGTTGCGAGACGATAGGAACACCGAAACGTGCAAGACCACGGCGACCTTTAGGAACTCGGATGGTTGAACGGCAACACCGAAGACGCTGATCCAGTTTCGGTTTCCGTTAATGTCCTTACCGATGAACAAAACGGCAAGCTGAAGCACCATGAAAACCATGTAGCCGAACTTGGCCTTGCTTCGCCACCAGTTCATCGTCATCAGCGAGGCGGCCGACATGCCGACCAATCCTAGAAGGGCAAAAATTGCCTGCTTGCTGAAGATTGCGAACGAGTTATTGGAGGCTTTGAGTGCGTCAATCGACGATGCCGAAAGCACCATGACCAGCCCGAAGACCACCAGGAACAGGGTCACGCCGAGCAGTTGATAGAAGTAAATCGATTGTGACCGAAAGACCCTACCCAAGAGGTGCTCGAGCCTTGCACCGGAATTTGCCAAATTCACCCTTGGAGCCTTGGCTTTAGCTTTAGCCATTCGCTCCCCCGATCTGCTCGCTTACTGCCTTGGCAAATAGCTGACCGCGTTCGGCGTAATCCTTGAACTGATCCATGGATGCGGCGGCCGGGGCCAGCAAAACTACATCGCCGGCAGATGCAACGCTAATCGACGCGGCAACCGCCTGGTTCATGACCTCGGCGCCTGAATCGGCAAGAATTTCAAAAACCGGAACACCTGGTGCTTTTGTCGCCAAGGCCTCGAGAAGTTGGGCGCGCTCTTTGCCGATGACTACGGCAGCGACCAGCTTCTGAGCGTGTTTGGCCACTAGTTCGGCCACGTCGACGCCCTTGAGCAAGCCGCCAACTATCCAAATCACCGACTCAAATGAGGCCAGCGAGGCATCTGCGGCATGCGGGTTGGTTGCCTTCGAATCATCGATCCAACGAATTTCATCGGTTTCGGCGACCAGTTCGATGCGGTGCGAATCAAGTCTGAAGTTGCGAATTGCCTCGCGGATGTCCGCTGGATCGACCCCAGCCGAACGCGCCAACGCAGCCGCA